>Ga0208246_1000059_pt1 | contig 118523 bp, 109 predicted proteins | sample RifOxyD2_FD_184039 | JGI IMG/M metagenome (GOLD analysis project Ga0208246, IMG submission 184039) | Soil microbial communities from Rifle, Colorado - Rifle Oxygen_injection D2 (SPAdes) | ecosystem: Environmental > Terrestrial > Deep subsurface > Rock core/Sediment | place: Rifle, Colorado... | reverse complement strand
TCATCAAGCGATTTGGATTGTTCTTGAGGAGACGGTAACCGTTTGACTTTGGGTGTTAGAGTACATCGTTTTTTCCAATACAACGCTTTCTCTGTGTTTTTTGCCGTCCCTATCCCCTGTTCATACAAGTGGACGAGTGCACACTGACTCTGAGAATCTCCCGCACGTGCCGCTTTAAGATGGTATCCATACCCTTTTTGATTATGTGCAACGCTATGACGAGTTACGTTACTCTCTTCTTTAGGAGGATTGATCTCTTGAGGGTTCAGCATTAGGGTCGGAATCATCGGGTATTCTCCGACGGATGGGGCAAATTCACGGTTATTGTTGATCGGGTCAGAGGGTTTTATCCCGCTTTGTTTATCCGTCTCTATATTGAAATACGATATCAACTCATTTTTTGCCGCTAATACACGGAAAAAAGAGTAAAGAAGATCATACTCGTTCTCAATCGCTTTACGACGAGCCGTACTGGATTCATTTTCAGCATCTAAAAGATCGATCAAACTTCGCCGCCCCAGATCAAACTCTTCATTGTAATAGTGTGTTTTATCCACATTCGCTTCTCGATACACATCTAAAAAAGGTTTTTGACGATTAAAAACGGTATAGGCGTTATAGGCAATCGCCATATTCTCCATCACATCCCGTTTTAGTGACCGAAGATGCTCCATTGCATTATACGTTTGGCTCAAACTCCGTTTAATCCGTGCTTCATCGCCCCCTCCATTATAGAGGTTATAGGTTAACGTCACCATAGCGGCTGCCGTTTTATCAATATTTCCGGTACCGTTAGCATTATCATAGGTACGTGAATTCAGTTCCGCATCCACTTTCGGATAATAGTTGCTACGCTCCACATCAATCGACTCTTTCGCACTTTCCACTTCAGACCTGCCCACCATAACCGATGCATTTTTTTGAACCGCCTCTTCCATAGCCTCTTCGAGTGTCCGAGGGAGTAAAGAGGTGTTGATGGAAGGTTTTTGCAGTGTTTTAAGATCAAGATAACGCCCCATCAACGTGTGCAATACACTTGCCGCATCGTTATAGTTATTATCTTGTGTCAACGTATTCACATAGCTAAGTGAGAGCTTCGCCAAAGCCTCTTTATGATCCGCAATCCTCCCACCGCCGGCTTCAACACGGAGTGAAATTTTGTGATAGATTTTTTCATGGGCTTTTGCATTATCACGCTCTACTTCCAACAACTCATGCGCTTTGAGAACATCCAAATACCCTTTAATCATACGTAACGAGAGATCGTTCACTTTTTCGTCATACTCATACGACTTCATTTGAATATTGTGACGTTTGACCCTCATCTCCGAATCGGTCATAAAACCTGAAAAAAGGTTCTGAGTAAGGGTAATATTGGTATTTAGAGTTCTAAATTGACGACTTTCAAAACCGGTCATTTGGGTGTTTGCACGCTCTTTGGCAACACTGCTTCGAACGTCCAGTTTCGGTAAGTACCCTGAGCGGGAAATATCAAGTTCATGATACGCTGCAGAAAGCTCTTGATATTTTTGCTGAATTTCAGGATTGGTAGTGAGGCTCTCGTTGAGAGCTGATTTTAGATCAAGGGCATAAAGATGTAACGAAGAAAATAGCAAAATAGTAGGAAAAGCAAGTGCATATCTACCCATATAGGTTCCTATTCTTTAAATCAATTTACAAAATAAAACAAGTTAAAAAAAATTAGTCACACATTATAACATATGAAAAGAGAAAATAGGAAACAAAATAAAGAGTATAAGTAAAGAGGATATCTACTCCCGAAGGAGAGATTAAATACGTGCGTAAGAGACGCTAATACACGCGTTGAGAGAGGAGAGTTCTTTGAGAGTTTTATCACTGACGGCAGAATCGACCATGATAACCGCCAATGCTTCACCGCTTTTATTTCGTCCGAGACGGAAATCGGCAATGTTCACATTATGCGCACCGAGCATCGTACCCACTTGTCCGATAACACCCGGAACATCGGTATTTTTGAAAAGAATCATATTCCCTTTTGGCTCAACATCGACACCGAAACCGTTGATATCAACGATACGCTGAACATCATCACCGAACATCGTTGCGCTGATCTCGATAACATCTTTATCCGTTGTCAAACGAACCGTTACGAGATTTTTATACACAGGGCTCTCTGGAAGTGATCCGGTTTCTACTTTAATGCCGCGCTCTTTTGCCACGAAATCAGCATTGACGTAGTTGATTGTATCGCCTGAAATATCCGCTAAAGCCCCTACCGTAACAAATGTTGCCAAAGAGTTAACGTACTCGGCGATATCGCCTCGTCCGCTCACTTTGATCGAAACGATCGGTGATTTATTGATTTGAGACGCCAAGAAACCGATTTTTTGGCCCATTTCTAAAAATGGTTTCACGAATGAAGGGATTTTGGTCTCATCAATCGGCAAATTCATCGCGTGAGGATAAGCGATCCCTTTGGCCGCTTCGATCGCTTGCTGCGCTGCTTCTACACCAATGTTGTACTGTGACTCATACGTATTCGCACCCAAATGAGGAGAAACACAGATATTATCGAGATCAAGAAGTTTGTGATCGGTTGCCGGTTCTTTGTTAAATACATCGATCCCGGCAAATCGGACTTTTCCTGATTTAAGCCCCTCATAAAGAGCCTCTTCATCGTACAATCCGCCACGCGCACAGTTAATGAGGACAACACCGTCTTTCATTTTCGCGATTTCATCCGCTCCGATCATACCGACCGTCTCTTTGTTTTTCGGAGTATGAATTGTAATAATGTCACATGCCAAAATATCGTCGAAATTAGTCGTGTATTTAGCACCGACATCGGTCGCTTTGGAAGGATGAATATACGGGTCATATGCGATAACTTCCATCTCAAACGCTTTTGAGCGTATCCCGACACGGCTTCCGATATTACCGAAACCGATAACTCCCAGTTTTTTCCCTTTTAGCTCATAACCGTACCATTTTTCACGTTTCCAAATACGTTGATTTTTCAAATGATCGTGGGAATACGGAAACATACGCATACATGAGAGCATATGGGTCATCGTGAGTTCAACCGCTGCAATGGTATTGGCAGTAGGGACGTTCATAACGATGATCCCCTCTTTTGAACATCCGGGAATATCGACGTTATCCACACCGACACCGGCACGGACGATCGCTTTCATTTTCCCTTTCGCAGCGGCGATAAATTTATCATCAACATCGGTTGAACTGCGGGTAATAGCGACATCGGCTTCTTTGATAACATCTAAAAGAGCTGTTTTGTCCATATCTGCCGCAAAAATCATCTCGATTCGCTCATCACGACGAAGAATATTAAGTCCCTCTTCGTGAATATGATCACATACGACAATTTTATATTTTTCCATTATTTTTCCTCGGTAAACGGCGCCACTGTCGCCGCGATTTGGTAGGTTTTTAGTTTTGTTACAAGAGATTGCAGTTGAAACTGATCGGTTGAATCAACCGTAATACGTTTGGTATTATCATTATTTTGCATTTCATAAGGGAGTGTACTTTTTTTCAGTACTTCCATAACCTGCAAAAGTTCATCCGAGTTCTGAGGTTCGATCGTGAGTCTGTACATTTCAGATACAGCGTTCTCACCACCCATATCAAGATTTAAAGTCACTTCATTGACCGGATAAAAGTAACCGCTCTCCTCCGTAGTGGATAAATGGCTGAGCCAGTTTCCTAACCCTTTTAATCCCTCAGAGGATTCTTTCGGATCATTATTTTCTCTCAAACTCATATTAGGCGCAGAAGGGTTGATCTGCACCAAAAATAAGACAATGAAGAGCGCTACCGCAAAGGCTATAAGGGGAAACAGCCAAAAAGCAGCACGTCTCATTGAATTTATTTCAATTGATCTTTAATCAAATCACCAAGACTGTGCGCGTCATTGTCATTGATTTCATCTAACATTTTTTGATCGTTAAGACGCTCTAGTTTTTTAACAGAGAGACGGATACGATCACGTTTCGCATCAATAACTAAAATAGCCGCTTCGATGGTTTGACCGATTTCAAGCTCTTCCGCGATGAGAGGATAAAGGTCTTCATTACGGATAAGGGCATCTACACCCCCTTCTAATGAAACGAATACACCGAAATCTTTCACGTCACGAACGGTAGCTTGAACTACTTCATTCATTTTATGATTGGTTGCGAATTGATCGATCGGGCTCTCTTCGAGTGATTTGCGGTTCAAAGAGATTTTTTCATCATCCACATTGATTTTCGCAATTTTTACTTCGATTTCATCACCGACAGTGAGTGTCTCTTTACATTTGACGTTTTTGTCCCATGAAAGATCTTGATTGTGTAACAATCCCTCTACTCCGCCAACTTTAACGAATGCACCGAAATCAGTCAATGACGTGATGGTCCCTGTGACAACATCACCTTCTTTGAATTTTTTGGTAAATTCTTCAAACGGTTTCGGTTGAAGACGTTTGTACGATACACGCAATTTGTGTGTTTTAGAGTTGATTTCGATAACTTCAACATCGATCTCTTGACCGACAGTGAGGTAATCTTTAGGATGTTTAATGTTTTTATCCCATGTGATTTCAGAGATGTGAAGAAAACCTTCGATGTCATTTCCGAGGTCAACAAAAATACCGTACGGCTCGATGTTGCTAACGGTAACGGTGATAGTATCACCCTCTTCCAACGCCTCCTCAACCTCTTGCCACGGATCGGATTGAACCGCTTTGATTGAGAGTGAAAGATGACGTTTGTCTTTGTCGTATGAAATTGCTTTTACGTTGACAACATCACCCTCTTTGTAAAGTTTTGATGGATTAACCGGCCCTTTGTAGCTGATTTCATTGTAATGAACCAACCCGTCAATTCCGCCGACATCAACAAACATACCGTAGCTGGTGATTTTTTTGACGGTACCTTGGATAACTTTATCCTCTTCCATCAACGCATCGATCACTTCTTTTTTACGCTTACGCTCATCATTGAAAAGCTTGCGACGAGAAACAACGATTGACGCTTCTGCGGGATCCACTTTAACCACTTGTGCTTTGATCGTTTTACCGACTACTTGATCGGTCTCTTTGAATGCAGCAAGTGAGCGAGGGAGGAAGAAATGGACATCGTCCGCTTCCAAAAGGTAGCCCCCTTTGTTTTTCTTCGTCACCAATGCTTCGATCACGATGGATTCGAAATCTTCTTTGTGTGCATTGATAAATGCGAGCGTTTTCTCTTGCTCAAGCACTTTTTTGTATGAAATTTTTGGGCGCTCATTGTAGTGCCCCATTACCATTACCATAATTTTATCGCCGACGTTGAACAAAAGTTTACCCTCTGCATCGCGGATTTCATCCAGTGAAAGAATCCCTTCGAGTTTTTCACCGACGCCTACCAACGCGCGGTTGTCACTCTCTTGAATTTCTACTACTTCACCTTCTGTAATGCGTGTAGATTCTTGCTCTTTGAAAGATGCCTCTAACATCTCAGCAAAATTTTCTTCTTCGAACGATTCGTTATCGAAAGCCATGCCTATCCCTTGTAACTAAAAATTGGCTGATTATAGCGAAAAAATGCTTGATTTTTGATTTATTATCTATAAATACAACCTTCTATCTTTTACGATATATTTACGATGTCAGTCTGATAAACTGCTATTTATATTATTCTAAATAGGACTATCCAGCGGTGAATACTCTTGAACGGCTTAAAGACAAAACAATTCTCTTTCTCGAAGACAATGCTGAGTTAGCAGTAAATGCAACCAGCTTGCTCAACATCTTTGTCCAAAAAGTGCATCATGTTACTACCTTGGCAGAGGCTGCATTACTCTTTGAGAAATCGCATATTGATATCATCATCAGCGATATTAAACTCAAAAATGAAAACGGTCTCGATTTTATCCGTAAAATTCGGAGCACAAACGTTCAAATACCGATTTTAATCATTAGCGGACACAAAGACGAAGATTTTTTATTGCGTTCGATTCCGTTGGGACTTACAGCCTATCTCCTCAAACCAATCAAATACGATGAGTTGATTCAAGCACTAGAACAATGCAGTGAAAAGCTAGGGTTAAATCAAATGCAAAAAATAGAACTCAAAGAGGGGTGGTATTTTGATACTGAAAACAAAATACTCATAAAAGAGGGGGAGAATCTCTCTCTGAATAAAAAGGAATCCCTTCTTATGGAGTTGATAGCCCACAATAGAGACCGATTAATCACCAAGGATATGATTCAATCAGCCGTATGGGAATTTGAAGATATGAGTGATTCTGCACTGACCAACTTTATCCTCCGAATCCGCCGTCGATTTGGAAAAACGTTTATCTATACAATTCCTGATCTCGGGTATCGGTTTAAACTTTAATCCAATTCAACCGTACATTCGTCAACATAATCTTTGAGGGTTTCTGCGTAGAGTTTGTATTTCATATCTTCGGTAACGATATGATCGATCAGTGCTTTTTTGATAATAAATTTAAGTTTGGTACGAATCATAGCCAGCGTCGGAGAAGTCGTGATCGATTGGTTTACAAATTCGATAATTTCATGGTGTAAATTTCGGTGATACTCGTATGCAGGGAAACCGATCCGTCTCATATAGATTTCTTCATCGCGAAAATGCTCGCTCATATAGCTGTTAAGTTCTCCTAAAATGGCCTTGAGTTCCTCTTTGGTCGAAGTGAGCGCATCGAGTGCTGCAATCCGCCCCACGATCTCAAAAAGATGTTCGTGCTGAGCATCAATCCCGCTAATTCCGAGTCGGTACTCTTCGCTCCACTCCAATCCTGTTGCCATAGTGTTGATCCCCTGATTCAAATAATATTCGCTATTATTACCTCTTCATATCGCAAACAGATCGCAAAACAACCGTAGCGCATAAACCGACATCTGTATTATTCAATTCCAGACGAGCACCGTATTTTGCAACTATCTCCTTACACATCGGCAAACCTAGCCCACTTGAAGATATTCCTAAATCCATCCCGCCGCCGTTATCGCAAAACATAATTCGATTCGGATTTAACTCAATCCGTATCGTCGGATTCTCGATCTTTCGTTCTGAAAATACCTGAACCGCATTATTTAAAAGATTGAGCCAAACTTGCATCCATTCATTTTTAACTCCGTTTAATACGCTATCTTCCCCCTCTATCACCACATGAATCCCCAAATCGAGAATTTTTGTTTCAATGATAGAGATAGAACTTTCTATCGAATCATACGCAGAAAAATCACTTTTAACACTGTTTTGTTTGTAAAATTCTAAAAAGTTCTGCATGGTATGAGACATAAAATCAATCGTATTTTCGATCTTTTGAGACTGCTCTAAAAGCCACTCGTTTTCTATTGGCTGCCCCATTCTTATCTTGGCAATGGTGAGAAGATTGAGTGAACTGAGTTTCGAGAGGGGCTCACGCCATTGATGGGAAATATTGGCAATCAGATTACCGATTTCAGCTTGTTTCGCTTTTTGATAGAGCTGATCTTTAATCCGAAGATTTTTTGCCACTTCCAAACGCACTTTTTTACGAAGCAGATAATTCCATCCAATCATTAATGCGCTGATCATGGCAACCAATGCGAGTACGCTAAGAGCAATAATCCCATAGGGGTTTTGTTCTCTTATAACTGTTGTATAACGGTTATAAAAACGCTGCATCAAGATAGGATCAATACCCAAAACTAATTTTTCAAAGATATCTTTCAAAATCGGTTCATCATTTCGGGTTCCCACTGACAACTCGACCTTCTCTTTTAACCGCAATGATACCTTCAACATTCCGGTATGTTCTTTTTGGATGTACGAAGAGACAACCATGAGATTATCGATATAGCCGTATAATTCACCTGATTCAACGCGGTTAAGACCGTCCGTGATAGAGGCTACTTCAACGAGGTTAAGATCAGGATAGTGTGTTTTTAACTGTTCCGTTATCGCATACCCTTTTACGGAACCTAACTTAACATTTCCCAAAGATGTAATATCTTCCGTAAACGGTTTATCCATCTTTGTAGCCATCACGATAGGCAACGTCACATACGGTGAAGTAAAATCCATGTAGTGGAGTCTCTCTGGGGTACTTGATGCAAGGGAAAAAATATCGCATTCCCGTTTTTTCGCAAGAGTAATCGACTCTTCCCACGATTCGACAGGATGAAATTCGATAGGAACCCCGAGCCGCTTTTCAAACTCTCTCATCACATCCGCAGCGATCCCGATATGACGCCCCTCACGAATCGCCTCAAACGGATACCATTCGGGATCGACGCACATAACGATTTTTTTCTTGTTCAGCAAATAGTGTTTCTGAACCGTCGTCATCTGAACGTCATTGTTCGAAGCAATAATCTCTTGAAACATAAATTTTCCGAGCTTCTGATCGCCTAAGAGCCTTCCGGACTGAACCAGTTGTTTATAGGCTCGAACGGTCAACTCTTCATTGGCCTGACCAATCGGATAAAAATCGGTCATCATCAATTTTTTTGTCACTTTGTACTCATATACAAGCGCATCCCTGGATTTTCCGGTCTTGTATTTTTTCAGGAGTAAATTAATAATTTCATCTGGATGGTCCAAAGCGTATTGCCACCCACGATTGGTTGCCTCAATAAATTTTTGTGTCCGCTCAGGATTTTCAAGGGCTTCATTCCGTGACGTAAAAACATTTACAGCACTCATTACAAATCCGTAATCTGCCGGATCGATAACCGTATAAGGAATATTCAAACGATCCAGTTCATACAATTGATTCGAGCGGAAGACGGTAATAGCATCGCATTTTCCGTTAATAAAATCGTGTATATCAAAAGAATGGAGCAAAAAAGTTGCATTTGCAGGTGTGATTTCGAAGTGGTTGAGCATCAATCCAAGAGAGGAAGATCGAAACTCGTCTTTCGTAGCCATAATTTTCTTACCAACTAAATCAGCAGGATTGTTAATCCCTTTACGGACGGCGAATACGAGAGGAGAACGCTGCAAGTACGTTCCAAGCAATACGACAGGTGCCGGCTTCCCCCCTGAAATAATTATACTGCTGTTATACGAACCGTAGGTGGCTTTACGGTTGATTATATCAGATGCCGTATCCACACTGTTGTGGTACTCTCTTAGATCAACATCCAATCCGGCATCGCGGTAAAACCCTTTTTCTTTTGCCGCTACAAATCCCGCAAATTCATACTGAAATTTCCAATCAAGCTGAATGGATACCTTTTCAAGATTTTTTTGTGACCACCCTGATGAAACTAAAATGAGTAGTACAAAAATGAATCTCATTGTATTAAACGGTAATGGATCTTATTTTTTCAATAACCTGATTAATAATCCAATCAGGAGTAGAAGCTCCTGCACTGATACCGCAAAAATTTTTACCGTTAAACCACTCCGATTGTAAATCCTCTTGGCTCTCGATATGATAACTCTCTGGGCAATACTCTTTAGCAATCGAATGCAGTTGCTTGGTATTAGAGGAGTTTTTCCCTCCGATAACAATCATAACATCGGCTTGTTGTGCCAGTTTACGCACGGCATCTTGATTATCAAAGGTTGCATTACAGATGGTATTAAAAACACGCACCTCTTTATGGGTCGCCATTAATTTGCCGACGATTTGCTGATACTCTTCCACTTTACGGGTGGTTTGCGCCACGGTTGCAACTTTTTCCCGCAAGCGGAGTGCATCAATTTCATCAGGACTGTTGACGACGTACACATTATCTTTGGCATAGCTCTTAACCCCTTTAATCTCAGGGTGTGCTTCATCACCAAAGATGACGATATCATACCCCTGAGAGCTCATCTCCTCACAAATTTGCTGCGGTTTGGTCACATACGGGCATGTGGCATCAATTACATTAACGTGACGTTCGTTCAGGGTAGAGAGTTCCTGTTTCGGGATACCGTGGGTACGAATTACCGCCGTATCTCCGGCTTTAAAACTATCCAGATTTTCACTGAGGGCGACATTGAAATCGTTTTTAAGCCGATCAATCTCATTGGCATTATGGATAAGCGGACCATACGTTGCGGAATTTCGGTTCTCTTCGGCAATTTTGATCGCCCGTTTTACTCCGAAACAAAACCCGTAACTCTCCGCCAACTCGATTTTCATTTCTCGACCCTCGTACAGAACCCCAAAAGATCAAAAAAGTTTGGAAAAGAGGTATTAATACACTCGATATCCTCAACCTCCATACCGCATTTTAGCCCTGCTATCAAAAAACTCATCGCGATACGATGGTCGCCGTAACTGTTTACGACAGCCGATTTTAACTCTCCTCCGAGTACAGCATATCCATCAGGATACTCTTCGGTTTCAATCCCGCAAAAGTTCAAATTATCAACGACCGTTTTAATACGATCAGACTCTTTGACACGTAACTCTTCGGCATTTTTGATAACACTTTTCCCCTCTGCACACGCCATAGCAATAGAGAGAGCCGGAAGTTCGTCAATGAGCCATGCAATATTCTCTTCCACCGTGACCGCTTTTAGAGGGGAATATTCCACTTTGATCGTCCCGATCGGCTCATACCGCTCATCATTGAGTATATAAGTGATTTTCGCCCCCATACGCTCCAACACTTTAAACGCTTCAATACGGGTGGGGTTAAGGGTAACCCCTTCGATTGTTGCAGAAGAACCGGGGATGATAGCTGCCGCTACCGCAAAGAAAAAGGCGCTGGAAGGATCGGCGGGAACACGAATATCAAGAGGTTTTAACGGTTTATTAAGAGGCCATATTTTCGTCTCAAGTCCGTTGATCTCAACACGAGCACCCATCCCGCGCAACATACGCTCGGTATGGTCACGGCTAAGCTCCGGTTCGCGAAATGTACACACTCCATCGGAGCGAAGCGCGGCAAGCATCATCGCACTTTTCACCTGCGCCGAAGCGATAGGAGAGACGTAATCGAATGCTTTAAGGGATGCCCCTCGGATGGAGAGAGGTGCCAGATCACCGTTATTGCGTCCGTCGAGTTTTGCTCCGATTGAGCGTAGCGGTTGCGTCACCCGTTTCATCGGACGACGTTTAAGATACTCATCACCCGTAAGGACAAAATGTCCCTTAGCCGAACTGAGAAGCCCGCAAAAAAGACGTATCCCCGTTCCCGAATTACCGCAATCGAGTATTTCGGGCGTTTCCTGTATCCCGTTGGAACGGATGGTGATTATTTTCCCGTCATCGGTGATCTCTGCTCCAAGATGGCCGACGATTTTGAGGGTATTAAGGGTGTCTTCTGCGCGAAGAAAATTCTCAATTCTGCTCTCACCTTCAGCTAAAACAGAAAACATCGCACATCGGTGCGAAATCGATTTATCGGGCGCAATCGCATCACTTTTAAATTCGAACGGCTGTGCAGAATAAACCTTGGCGGACATCATCTCAAACCTGCTCCCAACTCATCTTTAAGACCGCTGAGAATCCACTCCATAGCAGCATTGATATCCTCTTCTTCGAGTGTTTTTTCATCCGATTGAAGGACAAAACGAAGGGTAAGACTCATCTGTTCTCCCAAGCTCTCGGATACATAACGATCTACCGGATAGAATCGTCTTACTTGCGCAGAGGCGTGTTTTTCGATCACGGCTTTAATGTTCTCATACGTCACCGCTTTGGAGATCAAAATACTCAAATCCCTAAAAGAGGCTTGATATTTCGAATACGGTTGCGCTTCGATCAGTCCATATGGGAGGCAATCGGTTTTGAGTTCACACATAAACGTTTGGGCAAGGTCAAATTCTTCCTCTACTTGAGGATGTAGGCGGAACAATTCACCCGCTTCTTTCCCGTTGATCATTACCTTTGCACACACATACGGATGTGCTAACGAGTGGCTTGGGGTATGCGATACCAGTTCAAACGATCCCGCTACATCCGCGATCAACTTTGTAAAAGAAGCAAAATCGATAACGGCAGGTTTACCCGCATTGGAAATCTTTTCATTCTCCATAGGACCGGATACAATAAATCCGATACGCTTTGACTCGCGGCGCTCGCTATCAAAAACCATCCCTGCTTCAAACAAAGCAATTTTCTTTTGATTCACTTTGACATTCGCCGATGCCGAATTCAAAAGTCCGACCAAAAGGGTAGGACGTAGAGTATCAAACGTCGCGGTGATCGGATTTAAAAGCTCTTTTGAACTCTCGGTACAGACAAATCCGAATTTTTCCACTTGGATCCGTTCATTAAAGACGAAATGGACAGACTCGTAAAACCCGCTTTGCGCCGCACGGTGACGATACATTCGTGTTTTTTTATACTCTGCCAAATCACTGCTCATTTGATTTGCTTCCGCAAAAATAAGCGGCTTAGAAGGGATATTATCGATTCCGACGATACGGACAACCTCTTCGATAATGTCTTGTTTGTTCACGATATCATGACGAAATTTAGGAACCGAAATAGCAAAGGTTGATCCTTTAGGTTTTCCGATATCCATCCCGAGATTTTTGAAAATTTGGGTAATTCGTGTTTTATCGATTTTAAGACCTATAAAGGATTCGAATTCAGACTCAACCATACTGATGATACGGGGTTCATAGGAACTGGTGAGTTCTATATTTCCTCCGTACACTTGCGAGGCCGAATATTTTTCAAACAGTTCTGCGGCGTATCGGATACCCATATCGATTGAGGGTTCGCTTCCCCGTGACGTACGATAATAATGGGGACAGCTAGGGATTTTTTTCTCTCCCATTTTTTTAGCAATGACTTCCGGAGCAATGTAACTCGCTTCGATAACAACCAGCCCCTCATTTGCACTAAAATGTGCCTCTTTCTCTTGAGAGACACCGATAACGGAAACTTTTTCTTTGCCATAGAGGGCAGCATAGCCGTTTTCATCATTTTCAAAGGTAATGACCCCTTTGTTTTCAACATCCCCGAACTTTTCAAACGGATAGGCTCGTAAAATAACCCCCGTGCTTTGTGTCGCATAGAATAAAAGTGCATCCACTGTTGTTGTGTACTCTTGATCGACCAATGCCAAACGGAGAGAGATAATCAAAGGGACACTGAGTTCTTTAACCTCTACGGCACCAAATAACAAATCGGTGTTAAGGGTTTCCGTATGCTGCAGTTGCAAAATACGTCCGATTCCCAAACGCCCCTCTTGGTTATCTTTAACATTTTTCTCACGAAGCGGACGGGCCAATGCGGCACGCAAATCACGCGCGATTCCGTAAATACTCAAGCAATCACCGCGATTGGCAGTCAGTTCAATCTCGATAACATCATCATTGAATACACCGTATTCATTGAGATTTTTACCCATAACCAACTCACCGATACTCTCATCGAGGATCATAATTCCCTCACCCATAGAGGGGAGTCCAATCTCTTTAGCAGAGCAGATCATGCCGTGTGAATCGACACCGCGTAGTTTTGCTTCTTTGATCTTAAGGCCGCCGGGAAGTTCCGCACCGACCGTTGCTAACGCAATGTATAGTCCTGCACGAACATTCGAAGCACCGCACACAATCTGGCGCACTTCTTTCCCGACATTAACTTGACATACATTAAGTTTATCAGCATCAGGATGTTTTTCACACGATTCGACGTATCCGACAACCACTCCATCCGCAACACGGACAACGTCATGTCGATCTACTTCTAGACCGATCGAATTTAATGTTTTTAGCAACAAATCGGTACTTACGTCAGTAAGATCGATCCATTCATTTAGCCAATTTTTTGTTACGATCATCTAAACTGCTCCAATAATCTCGTATCTCCCTCAAACAAAGAGCGTAAATCACCGATTCGGTGGATCAGCATTGCAAACCGCTCAACCCCTAAACCGAACGCATAACCGCTGACATTCTCATAACCGACCGCTTTAAAAACGTTCGGATCGACAATACCGCATCCGAGCACTTCGAGCCATCCTGTTTTAGAGCACACTCGGCACCCTTCCCCACCGCAGAAAATACAGCTGATATCAACTTCCGCCGAAGGCTCCGTAAACGGAAAAAAGCTCGGACGGAAACGAACCTCGACATCTCCGAACATCGTTTTAAGGAAATCTTCGAGGATAAATTTTAGATTGGCAAACGATACTTTTCCCGCTTCCTCAACAACCAATCCCTCAACCTGATGAAACATCGGCGTATGGGTAATATCGTAATCGCGGCGAAATACCGCACCCGGAGCGATCATACGAATCGGCGGTTGGGTAGAGAGCATAGTGCGGATTTGTACCGGCGAGGTATGGGTACGCAACAGCATCGAATCTTTAAAATAAAACGTATCCTGCATATCGCGTGCCGGATGGTATTTAGGAAGATTCAACGCTTCGAAATTATGAAAATCATCTTCCACCATCGGACCCGTTTGTACCGAAAAGTTCATCGCAACGAAATACTCCACGATTCGATCCATCGTCTCCATAACAGGGTGAAGTGACCCGTGTTCCGTAGTGGCGGAGTAGAGACTTACGTCAATCGCTTCCGCCCTCATCGTCGCTTGCAAATGTTCCATGGCCAAGAAAAGTTTACGATCGACCAAAAGAGCATTCAATCCCTCTTTATGGATATTTAACTCTTTGGCAAATGTCCCTTTTTCCGCGTCGGGAATATCTTTCATACGGGTGAACTCAGCGTTCATTATCCCTTTTTTTCCGAAAACGGCGATTCGGATCTCTTCGATTTTATCAATCGAGTCAGCCGATTTTATAGCGTCATACCACTCTTGCAAAATAGAGTCTCCATTGATGATTTTCTGAAAGCTTTTAAATACGTTATCACTATTTCTGAAAGTGCTTTCAATTTAGGGGATATTGTAGTCAAATCTCTTTTATAAATAGCTTCAAGCGATCTTCCATATGCTACAATAGCACAAAAAAAGAGGTTTAAAATGTGCATTTTCTGTAAAATTATTAACAAAGAAATCCCATCCAATGCCGTTGCCGAAAACGACGAATTTTATGCGTTTCATGACATTAATCCCAAAGCACCTGTTCATGTTTTGGCAATTCCGAAAGAGCATTATCAAAGTTTCAACGATATTCCCGGAGATGTGATGGGGAGAATGTCAACGTTTATGCAAGAGGTCGCCAAAGCATGCGGAATTGATGAGAGCGGCTACCGAATTATCAGCAATATCGGTGAAAACGGGGGGCAAGAGGTGGGGCACCTCCATTTTCATATCCTCGGCGGAGCAAAGCTCAAATGGGGTCATTTTGCCGATGCTGACCCTAAGGATTTCTTTTAATCCTTAGGCGTTACACCCTTGCAACGTACCGAAATCGACAGCACTTCCGCCGCCGCTGATCATCTTCTCATTTTCACGAATCACAGTGCCGTTATGGATGATCGTATAGCTAATAGCTGTCGTATCACGGATCGTATTGATCGTGGAACAATAGGTTTCCAAGCTCGCCATCACCCAACGCGCCGCGAGTGTATCGTCCGCATTCGAATCAAAGCGATATTCAAGATGAAGCGCATTGAACTTGCGCGGTGCAGACTCATTACGAACCACTTCACCGCTTACTTCAAGATTTTTTACCTCATACCCCTGCTGTTTAGGGAGCATCACGACATCGGTCGCACTGCAGGTGATAATCCCGCTTAAAAAATACTCGATCGGAGAGATTTGGGGGCAATCGATAATAAAACTGCTCTTCTCTGTTTTAGCTTCAAAGCGCATTGCATCCTGATGAGAAACGGTAATCTTCATTGTACATCCTTGAGAAAATGGTCAAAATAGATGATTTGTTCTAGCGTACGAATTTCCGCCGTTCCCCCTTGGGAAGTACGGGCATTCATCGAGTGCTCGATCGCCAAATAAGGGATAACATCCTCCTTAATCCGCTCATCGATTGCATAAAGCTCAGCATAGTCGATATCGCTCAAATCTATTCCAAGCACTTCGGCACGCGCAACGGCGCGTCCGGTGATATGGTGGGCTTCGCGAAACGGAACGTCACAGTGCTCGACCAAATAGTCGGCCAAATCGGTAGCGGATAGATGCCCTAGCTTACATGCACGAGCCATATTTTGAGGTTTGATCGTCATTGTACGCAATGCTTCGCGGAGAATTTCGAGGGAGAGTTCAGCCGTCTCAACACTGTCGAATACCCCCTCTTTGTCCTCTTGGGTATCTTTGTTATAGGCTAGCGGTAACCCTTTCATCACGGTTAAAAGTCCCATCAGGTTACCAAATACCCGCCCCGTTTTTCCTCGAAGTAACTCAGGAACATCAGGATTCTTCTTTTGCGGCATAATCGAACTACCCGTCGAATACTGATCGGAAAGTTCGACAAAACGAAACTCGTAACTTGACCACATAATAATCTCTTCGGCCAAACGGGAGATGTGCATCATCAATGTCGAGATATTAAATAAAATTTCCAGTGCAAAATCACGATCGCTCACCGTGTCGAGACAGTTGATACTCACCGAATCAAAGCCAAGCTCTTTCGCCGTCATTTCACGGTTGATATTGTGCGGTGTTCCGGCAAGTGCGGCACATCCGATCGGTGAGATATTATTACGCACAGCAGAGCTCTCAAAGCGTTCAATATCACGTTTAAACATCGAAGCATATGCCAGTAAATGAAATGCGAAATTGATCGGTTGTGCATGTTGCAGATGGGTCATCCCCGGTAACAACGTCGTAGTGTGATCTCTGGCGATGTCAACAACAACACTCATAAGTGCTTTGATCTGTTCGACAATCTCACGGTTTTTACGAAGAACAAAGCGGCGGAAATCAAGAGCTACCTGATCGTTGCGACTACGCGCGGTATGAAGTTTTTTTCCTGCTTCGCCGATAATCGCAGTAAGACGTTTTTCAATCGCCATATGGAGATCTTCATCACCGATTTTCCACTCAAATACACCCGATTCGATTTCGCTGAGTACCTGCGCCATCCCTTTTTCAATCAAGGTAGACTCTTCATCGGTTAAAATCCCTTGATGAGCCAACATTTTGGCGTGGGCGATAGAACCTTCAATATCTTCACGGTAAAGTTTTTGATCAAACATGATCGAGGCATTAAATTTTTCCAAAAGGGTTGACGCATCTTGTGTAAAGCGTCCTGACCACATCTTTTCCATGGTATCTCCGAAGTGTGTAAAAGTGGGGTATTTTAGCGAAGTTTGGTTTAGAAGAAAATCATCCCCTGAAGGATGAAGGGTTTATTTAGTTACAGGCAGGGACATTGCCGCTATCGGATGCATATTCAACCAAAAAATCTTCCAGATGTCTAGCCCCTTTTGTGAAACTGCGATCTTTAAAATAATCCCAAGACGGCTGAGCTTTTTTAGAATTCAGATGAATATCAGCGAGTTTCTCCCCTTTATTATCCATCAATTTTCCCCACACACGCTGTTTTTTTGATGCAGCTAATTGTTGACCGCCCCCATGGCACTCTTTACATGAGTCCATGTAAATTTTCTGCCCTTTGTATGTGGCTGCATTAAGAAGGGTTGAACCGGCTAAAAGTGTAATCGCTACTGTAGCATAAAAGGTGCGCATCAGAATTAGTCTTCCCTCTCTATAGTATATCTATTACATTAATATTACATTAGTAATTCTAATAAATTGCTTAAGTTTATTTCCCTAAAAAAGGGGAAATAAAGCGTCAAAGTTGATATTTTTTCTCTAATTTTGGATCTAAATCCCAAAGGTTGAGAACTTTGAGACGTTCCACAACAGAGGGGGTACATTCAACATCACCCGGCCATTCACGATCAAATCCATCATCTGCCGTTTTCATCGTACCATCAAGAGCAACAATAGATTCTGATAGATACAAATCTCGTGAAGCATCAATATTATTGCTGACACGCCAAAGGAGCATATACGGATTATGGATATCGTTTTTAGATTCATCCACAAAAATCACAATCCGTAAATACGTTTTTAACGCATCCAACGCACTGAAAGAGGTTTTAACCGAACGTTTTTTATCAACACTTATCACGGTAATCGGGTTGGCGGTATGCCGCATATACTGAGTCAATCCGGTGACTTCAGGGATAAGATGACGTACTTTTTCTAACAGTACAGAGCTATCGATAGACTCAGGTGCACTCGGAGAATACGATGCGGTAAAATCGATACCGAGTTTTCCGCCGACGAGCGATTCAGGACTCGAATGATCGAGTGCATCGGTAATCCCCTCAGAGATAAAGAGGCATTTAGGGATAAATCGGTTCAGAGCATAGGTCACGAGCGCTTCATAATTGGTAAGTTTTGGTGCATCTTCTCCGAAGAAAAGGGCATGTTTGACAAAGCTCATTTGACCTGAACCCCAAAAGATATGCATAAACTGCTTTGCATGCCCTTTGTAAAGCGGTTTCATTTTTGCCAGAATGAGGTTGTGAAATACCCCGTTTTCCGGCATATGATAATCGATCAAATCGGCCGCATTGGTTTTCAGCAGCGGCAAGAAGACCCGCTCTGTCGCCCATCCCATATATTTGTCTTCCAACGGCGGTTTACCCACAACCGTTGCCAAATAATACGGATTTTTACGGTGGGTAATCGCACTCACTTCCAACTCAGGATAATGTTCTTCCAAGGTATAGTAACCGGTATGATCCCCGAAAGGGCCCTCTATCCGAAGCTTTTCGGTATCGACCCATCCCTCGATGACAAAGTCAACATCTTCGGGGATAAATAGCGGTGTCGTGAGCGATTCAACCAATTTCGGAGACTCTTTTTTAATAAGGCCATAAAGGAGTAACTCATTAACACCGTACGGCAACGGAGCCGTTGCACACCATGTATAAAGAGGATCGCCTCCGATCGCAATCGATACCGGCATTTTTTTACCGGCACGTTGATACTGATCGAAAAAGTGAGACGAGTCTTTATGAATCTGCCAATGCATACCGAGATGGTTTTTATCATATACCTGCAGTCGGTACATCCCGAGATTGACCAAAGCGCCGTCGAGACTTTGGGTATAAACCTGCCCCATTGTAATAAACGGACCGCCGTCTTCTTCCCACGTTGTGAGGATCGGAAGATCATACAGGTTAACATCATCACCTTGTTGGACGACCTCTTGGCAGCTTCCGCGCGTTTTGAGTTTTTTAGGGAAAATATCTTTCATCGAAAAAAGATCCCCGAGCATCCCTATTTTCTCTTTGAGTCCTTGAGGGGGCTTCATATGGAGAAGTTTTTCGATCTCACTTGCCACCCCTTCCACTTCGCGCCCGAATAGAAGCTCAGTACGGCGGTATGAGCCGAACAGATTCATTACGACAGGGGTATCAAATTTTTTGCCGGTACTTCTATCTATCGGATGGGTAAAAAGGAGTGCTTTTCCCCCGTCTGGTTTTTTCACTTCAGCATACGCTAAATGGGGAATTTCGAGTTTAATATCCAAAGGGGTCTCAATAAGACGCAATTCCCCTTTACTTCGGAGCAAATCAATCGTTTTTTCTAATGTCACAGATTAACCTTTATTTGCCATAATTTCGGCACGCTGTAATAATTCCATCGCACCTTGTCCAATCAAACGCTCCGCCATTGCTTCACCGACACGCTGAGTTTGATTTTTAGAGACAGTAATCTCATCTCCCATTACTTCAGAGCCATCGGGCATACCAAGCGTTGAGCGGACAATGACATCTCCGTTTTCTTGAACCCGTGCACTGACACCGATAGGAACCTGACACCCCCCCTGCAACGTATCGACAAAACCGCGTTCAATCGTGGTCTCGATACGGCTGTTCTCATCTTCAAGGAAGGATGCGATCTCTAAAACCCATGGCTCATTGACCGTTTCGATACCAAGTGCCCCCTGCCCCATAGCCGGAAGCATCTCATCGAGGGAAATCGGATAAAAATACTCTACCAAATCCGAAAACCCTAAACGGTTAATCCCTGCAGCCGCAAGGATAATCGCATCAAATTCCCCCTCTTTAAGTTTACGGATACGGGTATCAACATTCCCCCGTAAATCTTTAATCACCAAGTCGGGGCGCTGTTTTACAAGCTGCATACGACGGCGGAGCGAAGAGGTACCCACTACCGCCCCTTGCGGAAGGGAATTGATATCGGGATATTTCTCACTTAGCATCGCATCACGGACGTCTTCTCGTAGAGTAATGGCCGAAAGTAACAACCCCTCCGGCATTACGGTAGGAACATCTTTAAGTGAATGTACCGCCATCTGTGCCTCACCGCGAAGCATAGACTCTTCGATCTCTTTAAGAAACAGCCCTTTCCCCCCGATTTTTGCCAAAGGGACATCCAAAATTTTATCTCCGGAGGTGATAATAATTTTAAGTTCCACTTCAACGTCGCGAAATTGTGTTTCAATAACCGACTTGATATGGTTGGATTGCCAAAGGGCAAGTTTACTTCCGCGTGTTGCAATGGTGAGTTTTTTCATAAATTACTTAACCTTAATCTCTTTATATTTATTTTTTGACGCATCTTTTTGGCCGTTAAAAAAGACGGTCGGTGTTCCGACGACCATCATCGATTGTGCCACTTTTTGGTCAAATTCAAACTGATTGACAACAGATGGACGTCGAATGTCATTCAGATCAATTTTTGTGCCGAATGTTTTGTTAAATGCGTTGAGAATCTTTTGATCGTCTTTTTCGCTTGCATTAACATCAACTTTATAAAGATGCAAAACGGCATTATCAATCCCCTCTTGCTCAGCGACAATTGCGGCTTTCGTCAAAGTTACTGCCGCAGGGTGAAGAGTTGAGAGTGGAAAATGGTAGTAATAAAGGGCAAACGTTTTAGGATATTTTGCCATATACGCGATTGCTTCGGGAACATAACGGCGGCAAAACGGACAAAGAGGATCGGAAAAAATCGCTACTTTGTGGGTTGCATTGGCTTCCCCGCTGATGCGATTGGACTTCGTATAAAAACTACTACTGAAATCAGGTGAGACGGTATCATTATAGCGCTCCCCTGTTTTCACGTTTATCAACTCAGGAGCGATAACATTACCGTTGACAAAATAAGTTCCGTTCTGATTGATATGGCGGGTAGAACCGCCTTGTTTTACATCGGCTTCGATACTCATAAAATAGGCTTGCCATCCGCTCATTGCCGGAAGATTTTTCTTTCCGCTTACCTCAATTTGCACATTAGTGATATTCGGATTGCCCCCTATCCCTTTTTTTAGGAACGAAATAACTTCAGCATCGGTTGCTGCCATAAGGCTAGCGGAGAGAGCGAGTATCGTCGATAATTTCGGCATCAATGACATAATCATCCTTTCGTGTGGTTTGGGTAGAGTTGTCTGGTGGATATTTTCGCGTAAAACGGTTAATGATCAATGTTCCTAAAAGGGAAAATTGCATTAAAATACCGATAAAATCACATAAAAATCCTGGAAGAATCAGGAGGATTGCCCCCAATAGCCCCATAATATTCCGATTTGAAAATCCCTGCATATCAATTTGACGCGTGCGAAGAGCATCAAGATTTTCACTCAACGTATGACGAAAATTCATTAAGATGAAAATTCCTAAAAAGGCACTGAATACAATTTCGAAAAAGGTTGCCAATCCACCAATTTGCGTAGCAATCTCAATGGTGATAAAGACTTCTGCAAAAAGGTAAATCAGAAAATAGATCACTGTCGTAATTCCTCAATTTTGCTTAGTACGTCTGCCGCGTTAACGGTAATCATCTCTCGGGTAGAGCGTACCATAATTTGAACCGAACCATTCTCCAACTCTTTACCGACAATAACGGTAAACGGAAAACCGATCAGTTCCGCATCGGACATTTTAAATCCGAATCGCTCTTTACGATCATCCAGCATTGCTTCGATACCGCGAGATTGCAAAGATGCATACAGTTCTTCGGCATATGCCATATGAGATTCTTCTTTGATGTTTGAGACCATAACATTGACCAGATACGGAGCCGTTGCGTGCGTCCAAATGCACCCTTTTTCATCATGGTGCTGTTCGATGACGGCAGCGACAAGACGGCTGACACCCATCCCGTAGGTTCCCATAATAAAAGGCTGTGAACGGCCGTTTTCATCCAAAAACTCCGCTTTAAGCGGTGCGGAATAGACGGTTCCCAGTTTGAAAATATGCCCTACTTCGATCCCTTTGGTATGGAGAATTTTACCGCCGCAGTGAGGACATCCGTCCCCCTCTTGAACACTGATGAGATCGGCAAAATGGGCTTCGTTCATGACACTGAGATCCACACCGACAAAATGGTAATCGGCTTCGTTGGCACCCGTAATCATCGTTGTTGCCCCGCGTGTATCGTTATCCATAACGATACGGATTTTATCTTGATCGAGCGGCCCGATAAATCCCGGAACCAAACCAATCTCCGTGAGTTCGGCTTCAGTTGCATCAACCAAATCGATCGCACCGACACTGTTACGTGCTTTTACCTCTTGAAGCTCATCGCATCCGCGAATAAAGAAACAGACCAATTCAGACCCTTCAGTATAAACCGCACGCTGAACTACCGCTTTGAGGGTGTAATACGGATCGACATGGAAAAAGTTGCTCAAATCGTCGATAGATTTGATATCAGGGGTTTTAAAACGGGCGAAATCGGCACTCGGCGCTTCAGGAAAAGTGCTTCGAGGTGCGCGGCGTGCCGCTTCGACATTGGCACCGTATTCGCATGTATCGCACACGGCAAGGGTGTCTTCACCGCTTCCTGCAAGTACCATCAACTCTTTTGACCCCGTACCGCCGATCGCACCGCTGTCGGCTTCAACGACACGGAAGTTAAGACCCAGCCGCTCCAAAATACGTTTGTAGGCCGCTTCCATAGCATCAAACTCACGATCTAAATCTTCGGTAGAAGAGTGAAAGCTGTAGCCGTCTTTCATCACGAACTCGCGTCCGCGCATAAGACCGAATCTCGGGCGCGCTTCATCACGAAATTTCGTTTTGATCTGATAAAGATTGATCGGGAGTTGTTTGTAGCTATTCACCCGATTACGGACGATGTTGACCATCATCTCCTCATGAGTCGGCCCGAGAACAAATAGGTTCTCTTTACGATCACGAAAACGGAGAAGCTCTTTACCGAACTTCTCGATCCGTCCGCTCTCTTCCCACAACTCGGCAGGGGTGACGAAACTGAGATCGACCTCTTGGGCATCACATGCAGCCATCTCTTCATTAATAATGTTTTCGATTTTACGAAGTACCCGTTTTCCCATCGGCAAGAAATTATACAATCCTGCCGCTACCTGTGTGACAAATCCGGCACGTGAGAGGAAGATATGGCTTGGGAGTTGTGCATCTTTCGGTGCTTCTTTGGTAGTGGGGATATAGGCTTTACTAAAACGCATTATTTTCCTTTAGGGTAATAGGTACAGGAGTTTTGGGACAATTCATCCCCCTCTTCCTGATTCATCAAAAAACTCATTGATTCGATTAGGGCATCAACACGCATCGGATCGGAACCGTCACGCATCCTCTCGGCAAACGGGTGCAAAAACCGCTTTAGTGCCTGAAGGGTTGCTTTATGTACGGCGTGTTCATACTCTTTAGGGATATAGCCGTTTTCGAGCACCCGCGTCGATTCTTGGAATGCGGCATCGGAGGCTCTGAGATACATATTTTTGATCAACGGTTCGACGGAGAGGGTTTTGAGCCATTCAAAAAAGAGGGTAACGTGGCGACGGATGATCACATAAGAGAGTTTCGCTTCATCCTCACGAAGAGCGATATTTTCAGAAACAATCGATTTTAGATCATCGACATAAAAAAGGCGAATCGACCAAAGCGCTGCATCACACTCGATATCGCGCGGAACCGCCATATCAAACCAGTAACGATCAAACGACGTCGGTTGTATCATATCCTCGGTAATAATCGGAGTGATGGACCCCGTCGCGGTAAAAAGCAACTCATTTTCGTTGATCGCATAGCCGATCTCTTCAAAAGAGCGGACACGGGCATTGCATTCACGTGCTATTGCTTCGGCCTTCTCAAAGGTACGGTTCATAACCGTCACATCCACCCCTTGTGCGGTGAGATGTTTACAGGTTATCACCGACATCTCTCCCGAACCGATCACCAACGCTTTTTTACCGCTTACATCCCCGACCGATTCTTTCACTTTCGCTACGGCGACACTGGCAACAGAGACCGGTTTGGAGGAGATATTGGTTGCATTGCGTACTTCAGCGGCACACTTGAAGGCATAGCTCATCGCACGGCCGATCTTTTGAGCGGAGTATCCGTTCTCTTGGGATAGCTTGTAGGCATCTTTGAGCTGACCGGCGATCTGCGTCTCTCCGACAACCATCGAATCCAGAGAACTCGCCACACTGAAAAGGTGATGAATTCCCCCCTCATCATCAAAAATATCGGCACGTTCTTGGAGTTCATGCGGGGTAAGTCCCGAGTGGTTTGATAACAATCTAAAAACTGCCTCTATCGCCGATTCCGTATCATTGCAGCTGCACACAATCTCAACACGGTTGCAGGTAGAGAGAACCATCGATTCGCTAATGCAACCGTTTGAATTTAGTATTTTCATACCATTCAGCCGTGCCGCATCATCTACAAAAGCAAGTTTTTCCCGTATCGCTATCGTCGAGTTTTTATGTGAAAAACTAACAATCAAATAGTGCATTAATGGCTTCTTTGAATAACAGTTTCAATAATGGCACGCAGTGCTATATCTTCACCGATGGCTTCAATCGCTTCATCGCAAAGGGCTCTGGCATGATCATACGAGTGTTCGATAATCTTGAACGTATCCATTTGGGAACGGATCCACCCTTTTTCCTCTTCATTCAACACTTTGGCGTGATTGTGAACGAGACGCTCTTTACCCGCCTCATCCAACCGCTCATACAGATCAATGTACGGCAATGTCACTTTGCCTTCAGAAAAATCATTCAGTGACGGTTTCCCCAGCGTCGCTTCATCGGCGGTAATGTCGAGAATGTCATCCACGATTTGAAATGCCAATCCCAAATTTTTCCCGTACGTAGCATGGGCATTAGCATCTTTACCCGTTAGAATCGCCGCACTGTAGGCACACGCTTCGATAAGAGTGGCCGTTTTGAGGTAGAGCATTTTGAGATAGAGATGACGGTCGGTATTAAAACTCTCCGCCATAGCGACATCCATCATCTCTCCAACCGAGAGGCGAGTAACCGATTCGGCAACGGCGCGGGAGATAGCAGGGTCAAACGCGGTCAATTCACTAAACGCTTTGGAGTAGAGAATATCGCCGAGCATAATCGCCGTTTTTGATCCATGCGTCGCATTAACAGAGGGGACACCGCGACGGAGCTGTGCTTCATCGATGACATCGTCATGAAGCAGGCTCGCCGCATGAATAAGTTCGACAATCGCTCCGAGCAACGGGGCATCGGGAGCTTCAGGCGCGATGGTTAAAATGAGCCTCGCACGCAGCCGCTTTCCCCCTGAGAGAGTTTTAAAAAGTTCTGTAGCATGAGGGTAATCGACCTCATCGATCAGTTTAGCAATAAGAGTTTCTACCGTTTTCAACATACCTATTCATCACTTCTTTGTTAAATAATCCAACACGATCCGATTCTCTTTATCTATTAATAACAGATCCATTTGTGCCGTATTGTTCCCCTCATCGAATTTTTTAAAAACGACAATAATATAGGGGACATCTTTCTGGGTCCGTTTAGCGCTCAAGAGAACTTTCCGAAAGCTTTGATTGACATGCCCTACATACAGAACATGCTGTCCGACAAACCGATCAAAACTTTCATGTACGACCAAAGCCTTATCGGCATAAAGGGTCCATCGAAAATTCAATAGACGCTCTTGTCCTTCACTTTTTACGAGAACTTTAACCAATTCATCTTTTTTGAGATTAAAGGTTTTCGATTCTCTCCACGCGGCCGACTCCAAAAGGGTAACCCCAACGAGTAAAAATATGACTAGACGGCTCATACAAACTCATTTCTAAAAATTTTGGATCGTATGGTTTCAATACTCTAAAAACCAGATTATACCTCGACTCGCCATAGGATCAATTTAAGTCGGAGATTATACCACCACAATTCTTAGTTGCATAAAAAGGAGCCGCAGAAGATGAATTAAAAAAGGGTGTCCAATACCTGACTTTTGTATTTCATAGACTCAACTTTTGCTTTTATGAGACGATTCTCTTCTAGAAGAGCATCATGTTCATGACTGAGGGTAGAGATTTCACGGCTTTTAAAATAGATTTGGGTATTGATAAATATCTTCGGAAACACTACTACCAATACCAAAAAAATCCCCACAAAAACATTCCGCAAAAAGAGCAGCCCCATCGAATCATCGGGGCTTATTATGTGCTGGGTCTCTTCTAAAATATCGAGTTTATCGCTCATAAGGTTCAATCTCTTCGTATTTCAAAAATTCGTAATTTTGCACTTCGACTCCGCGAATTGGCACGAAGCTCATCAGCCTGAGCAATCAGCGGTTTTTTCGTAATCACTTTGCCGATAGCATTTTTGTTGCCGCAGGTACAACGCATCGCATCATCGGGACAGATACAGTTTTTCCCCCATTTGGTGAAGCGGTTTTTAACAATCCGATCTTCGAGGGAGTGAAACGTAATAATCGCAACACGAAGAAACTTAATCGTCGATGTTTCTATCGCATCGAGCAACCGTGTCAATTCGCCCAGTTCATCATTCACTTCGATCCGTATCGCCTGCATCACTAGGGTCGAGGGGTGGATCTTTTTACCCTTCGGCATCAGATGAAAAATCGCGTTGGAGAGCTCTTTTGCCGAAGCGAAAGGGCGACGCTGCACGATCGTTTCCGCCACTTTACGGGCATTCGTTACTTCACCGTACTCACGTAGAATAGTCTCTAACGCACTTTGCGAGTACTCATTGACCACCTCACGCGCACTCAGAGGTGCATCGGGGTTCATCCGCATATCGAGAGTATCGCTCTCATACGAAAATCCCCTCTCACGCTGATCTAGCTGTAAGGAAGAGACCCCTATATCGGCCAAAATACCGCAAATCTTCTCCCCTTTTTCGGCAATCGCATCACGAGCCACTTCGGAAAAACGTCCGCGCCTGATCTCAACACGTCTCCCAAAAGGTTCCAGCCGTTTGGAGGAAAAAGCGATAGCGGTGGGGTCTTGATCGATTCCCAGGAGTAATAACGAAGGGGTATTTTCAAGCAGCAGCGACGTGTGCCCTCCGTATCCCATGGTACAATCGATAACAATCCCCTCTTTGCATGGGGAAAATGCTTCGACCACCTCTCGGTAAAGGACGGGGATATGGGGAGTTTCTTGCACGCAACTGCCTTTGCATTTTAGTCCCCTTATAATAACCTACCCTCACTAACATATTGTTTAAAATATGATAAAATCCCTTTATGGATAAACAATACGTTAAGCGTCAACTCGCCACTTTTGCCCTCTCAATGTTTCGAAAAGATTTTTTTGGCATCTATCACGGTTCACTCTCCGCTAAACTTGATACCAATCTTTTTACGATCAACACCAAAAATGCTGTTTTCGACTCGATCAATGAAGAGAGCCTGATTGATCTGTTTTATAACAAAGATTACCGCTGGAAAGATGCCAGTATCGACGCCTCGATTCATCAGGGAATTTATCGCCAAATCTCCGATGCCAAATACATCACCTTTACGATGCCCCCTTTTACAACGGCATTTTCACTCAACCACTCCATCATCATCCCCAAAGATTATTTCGGGTTTAAAGAGTTCGGGAAAATTGCCATCTATGATCCCAAAAAATTTGATGATTGGTATGAGCGGGCGGTAAGTGAAATTCCCCAATATTTTCAGCAGAACAACACAGCCATTATGGTGATCCGAGGGTATGGAGTTTATGCCTTTAGTCGTGACATACACGCGATGGTGCGACAGCTCTCTATTTTAGAGCGAAGCTGCCGTATTTTGATGCTCGATCACTCTCAAGCACGCTTAGATATCGATTGATTCTATTGCCCGTTCAATCGCACTAAACACCCTCTTCAACTCCTCTGATGTGATGACATACGGTGTCATCACATAGATAACACTCCCTAACGGTCGTATCAATACCCCTTCTCTCATACAATGCTGATGAATTTTCAATCCTATCCGCTCACGTGGATCAAACCCCTCCAGCTCTATCGCCGCAATCATCCCGCATTGGCGCACCTCTTTCACTCTCGCCAACCCCTCAAAGCGTTTTAATTCTTCCCCAATGAGCGCAATCGTCCTACGGTTATTTTCAATAACATTCTCCGACTCAAAAATATCAAGGGTGGCATTGGCCGCCGCACATGCGAGTGCATTTCCCGTATAACTGTGTGAGTGTAAAAAGGAGCGTGAGGGGTTATAATCGCAGTAAAATGACCCGTATACTTCCTCTGTTGTTAGTACAGCCGACAGAGGCAGATATCCCCCTGTAAGCCCTTTTGAGAGGACTAAAAAATCGGGTGTTATATCTGCTTGCTCACACGCAAACATGCTCCCCGTCCGTCCAAACCCGACCAAAATTTCATCGGCAATAAAATGGAGTCCATAGCGTTCACACAACTGTTTTGCTTCACTCAAAAAGAGAGGATGATACATCTTCATCCCCCCCGCCCCTTGCACTAACGGCTCAACGATCAATGCCGCTATTTCACCCCCGCGTTCTTGGAGTAAGCTCTCAAACGACTTGGCCGCTTCCAATGCCGCCTCGATACTCTGATTGATAGGGGATGGTGTTTGAATGGAGCGGATCAATAAAGGCTCATAGGTCTCTTTATAGAGTGCGACATCACCGATGGAAAGTGCTCCCAATGTCTCACCGTGATAACTCTCACTGAGAGAGACGAATAATCCTCTCTCCTCCCCCTTGTTTTTATGGGAGTGATACGACATTTTTAACGCTACTTCAATCGCACTGGAACCGTTATCGGCATAAAAACAGCGCGTTAGTCCCTTAGGCGAAAGTGCCACTAACCGCTCGGAAAGTCTGACAATCCCCTCATGGGTAAATCCCGCCAAAATAACATGTTCGAGTTTATCCAACTGCTCTTTGATTTTTCTGTTGATATACGGGTTGCAATGGCCGAAAAGATTGACCCACCAACTGCTGATCGCATCAATCGTCCGATTTCCCTCAAAATCTTCCAAATAGACCCCGTCCCCTTTGGCAATGGGGATGAGAGGAATTGTTTCGTGATCTTTCATCTGGGTGCACGGATGCCACAAAACACTCAAATCTCGCGTCGAAATCTCTAAATTATTCATTGAAAACCTCTAAAGTTGATTATTTTATGATAACATCTGTTAGTCGTGACCTATTTTCATCCAAGTTTAATGCTAAAGTGAATAGAATATCTGAATTTTACAACAGGATCGTTTAATATGATTACTTGGATGCAACGCCATCGGAAATACTTGGTTATTACGATTTGGATCTCCACCATTGCTTTTATCGGAGCAGGATTCGTAGGATGGGGACAATACAGCTACGGAGATAAAGCCGGCGCGGTTGCCAAAGTAGGAGATATCTCTATCACTTCCGGAGAACTCCAAAAAAGCTACTCCAATCTTTTTAACCAATACAATCAGCTTTTCCAAGGAAAATTTGACGAGAAACAAGCTCAGCAATTCGGGCTCCAACGCCAAGCACTTCGCCAACTGGTCAATCAAGCATTGGTACTCAATTTGGCTCAAAGCTATGGATTGATGGTTACCGATGAAGAGCTTTGGAATGTGATTAAATCTCAACCTGTCTTCGCAAAAGAGGGGACGTTCGATAAAACGATTTATGCCGAAGCGTTAAAGCAAAACAATTTAACGATCAAAGAGTACGAAGAGTCGATGAAAAAAGAGCTCTTGATCCAAAAAACACTTTACCTGCTATCCTCAGGAAGCAAAGCAATCGAAGAGAAAGCGCTCGGAAATGCTCTGGGTATTTCGGATAAGATCAATTATAAAATCCTCACACCGAATATGATTACCCTTACTCCTACCGAAGGGGAACTCAAAGCACTTTGGGGGAAACACTCAAAAGAGTTTAAAACCTCTCCGAGCTTTGAAATCAGCTATGTCACACAAGCACTGATCACAGCAACTCCTTCGGCAAAAGAGATTAGTGACTATTACGATATGAACCGACAAATGCTCAAAGATACGAGCGGAAAAATTCTCACCCTAGTCGAAGCACAAAGTATCATCATCGCCGCCCTCCATGATAAAGCAACGGAGAAAGAGGCACTTCGACTTTATATCGACTTTAAAAAAGGTGCCCTCAAAGCGGGAGTGACTCCTCAGAAAGTAACCTTAAGTGCTGAAACATCTGCTTTTGATCCTGAACTCACCAAAGAGATTATGGGATTGAATGATCAAAAACCGTTTCTCAAGCCACGCAAAGTCGGCAATGACTATATCATTGTAAAACTAGACAAAATGGATCCTTCCCGAACGAAAACCTATGAAGAGGCAAAAACAGACGTTATTGCACTTTATATGAGTGAAGCGAAAAAAAGCAAACTTCAAGAGTTAGCCCAAAACAGTTATAAAACATTCAGCGGTTCTGGAACCGATTTCCTCAGCCGAGCCGACAGTGCTAAAATAGCGGGTTTAAGTGCACAAGAGGGGTCAGAATTCCTAAACAAACTGTTTGCTTCCAAACAAAAACAAGGTTTTATCACTTTAGAGAGCGGAAATGTTATTTTGTATAACGTTTTGGAACAAAAGTTGCTTCAAGATAAAACATTAGCGGATGCCAATGCCGTACTCAAGCTCAAAGGGAGTTTGTTGGATCAAGGTTTGATCAAAACACTTGAGAGCAAGTACCCAGTTGAAATCTATGTAGAGGGGATTTGATTTGAAACGAACCGTTTTAGCCATTGATATCGGCTCAACAAAAGTTTGTGCGCTCATCGCGGAAATCGATGACGATAACAACGCACAAATAATCGGAGCCGGTATCGCAAAAGCACAAGGGCTTCGCAAAGGGAGCATCACCAACATTGAGCTTGCATCTAAATCGATTAAAAGTGCGCTCAATGACGCCAAGCGGGTCGCAGGAACAGAACTTCGAAGTGCTATCGTCACCATTTCGGGTGCCTACACTAAAAGTTTAAATTCCAGCGGTATCGTTAATATCCCGAATAAAGAGATTACCCTCAACGAAATTCAGCGTGTTATGCACACCTCTTTGTATAACGCCAATATTCCCAACGAGTTTGAAGTATTGCACGCCCTCCCGTATAACTTCAAAGTAGACGATCAGGATTTTATCGAAGACCCTCTAGGGATGAATGCCGCACGTCTCGAAGTTGAAACCCATATTATCACTACCCAAAAAAGCAATCTCAACAATCTCCGCAAAGCAGTCAAAGCGGCGGGTGTTGATGTTGAGAGTGTTGTACTCAGCGGTTACGCTTCCGCTATCGCCGTTCTCAATTCGGATGAAAAAGAGCTCGGTGCCGCTGTGGTCGATATGGGTGGCAATACGAGCAATATCGTTATACACTCCGGTCACGCGATCCGTTATAACGACTTTTTAGGTGTCGGTTCCAATCATATTACCAATGACCTCTCTATGGCATTGCATACCCCATTGCACACTGCCGATAATGTCAAAATCAACTACGGTTCATTGTATGCCCCTAGCAACGATCTTATCGAGCTTCCGGTGATCGGTGATGAGACATCTACTCACGAAGTATCCTTAGAAGTCGTACACAACGTCATCTACGCTCGTGTAGAAGAGACCTTGATGATTATCGCCCAATCGATTGAGAAAAGCGGCCTTAAAGAGCATATGGGTGCCGGTGTCGTTCTTACCGGAGGATTTACTAAAATCGAAGGATTACGCGAACTCGCCGTTGCCATTTTAGACAACATGCCGGTACGTCTTGCAAAACCTACCGATGTCGGCGGTCTTTTTGATACCCTTCGAGATCCTTCCTACTCAGGAGCTGTCGGATTGATTAAATATCTTGCCGATGGTTATACCCCTTATGAGATCGATGTTAATCGACGTATGCGCCATGCCAGTGAAGATTCTGCTGCTGTGCATGGGGGAACACTTCCTGAAGAAGCACCGAAATTTGACCCTCTTACACCATCCGCTTCTACTCCAACACCTGCGGCATCAACGCCTCCGGCAAAGGAAGAGAAAATTGCGGAAACGGCGAAGATGGTCAATATCGGATCAAATAAGTCAGTCCAAAACGATCAACCAAACCCACTTTCCAAGTTTTGGAATTGGGCAACTCAACTATTTTAATCACGTCAAGGAGCAAGCATGGAACCATTTTCAATTGAAGAATCAACAACACTAACCGGAGCACGTATCGTAGCAGTCGGTGTCGGCGGCGGCGGTGGTAATATGATCGGCTATATGCTCAAAGAGCAAATCCCGGGAATCGAACTTATCATCGCTAATACCGATGCGCAAGTATTGGAACAAGGTTCAGCCGCAACTAAAATCCAACTCGGTGCAAAACTCACCAAAGGTTTGGGTGCGGGTATGAAACCCGAAGTGGGTAAAGAATCTGCTATCGAGAGTTATGAAGATTTGACACGTGCCCTAGAGGGTGCCGATATCGTTTTCGTAGCAGCAGGTCTTGGCGGCGGAACCGGTACGGGTGCTGCACCGATCATCGCTAAATGTGCTAAAGACGTCGGTGCATTGACGATCGCGGTTGTAACAAAGCCTTTCTCATTTGAAGGTAAAAAACGTCTCAAACTTGCTGAAGACGGATTGACTGAACTTAAAAACGAATCCGACTGTATCGTCGTTATCCCGAACGACAAACTTCTCTCCATCATTGATCCGAAACTCGGAATCAAAGAGAGTTTCAAAATCGTTGACAGCGTACTTGCTCGCGCTGTTAGCGGAACATCGGGTGTTATCCTCGCCAGCGGCGACAACGACATCAACCTTGACTTCGCCGACTTACAAACTGTTATGAGCCACCGTGGTTTGGCTCTTATGGGTGTGGGCGAATACAAAGGTGAAAATGCAGCCTACGAAGCGATCAAAAATGCTATCGAATCTCCGCTTTTGGACAATATGTCCGTTAACGGCGCACTCGGTGTATTGGTTCACTTCAGTATGCACCCTGAGTTTCCGTTTATGGAACTCTCTGCCGCTATGGACGTTGTCCATAACAGCGTGGATGAATCGGCTGACGTTATTTTCGGTACGACGACCGATGAGTCATTGGCAAAAGATTTTATCCGCATCACCCTCGTTGCGACCGGTTTTGAGAAAAAAGCGGCACAAGGTATCAATAACTGCGAATTTGAAAACAAAGAAGCGGTTGCCGCAGCCGCTACGGTTGCAAAACCACGTGTTGTCGTTCGCCCTGCGATGGTTGCCAACGGTGACTATACGGAAGACTTCCTCGACGTACCGACGTTTATGCGTCAACAAAGAGACTAATCTCTCTTTCCATGCTCTCATTTGACACGCTCATAAAGGCCAAAACGCTCCTTGGCCTGAGCGACAAAGCTACCCTCTCCGACATCAAAACCCGCTACAAAAATATGATGCAACAATGGCACCCCGACAAACACCCTGATGATACCGATACGGCACACGCCATGAGTACTCAGATCAATGAAGCGTATGCAATCCTTTTAGAGTATTGTTCTAAATATGAGTTTAACTTTGATGAAGAGCATCTAAGAGAGAAGACCCTCACTCCGCAAGAGTGGTGGACGAAGAAGTTTGGGGGACGTTAATGAAACGCTATCGGCCCTTCGGCACGTGCATGGATAAACTGCTGAACAACGGCATTCGATGAGTTTTTAAAGGCCTCTTTATTCCCCGCTTCGACAATCACGCCGTCAAAAAGCATCGCATAATTATCCCCCGCTTTAAAACTCTCAGAAATATCATGGCTGATGAGGATAGAGGTCATATTGATCTCTTCGCGAAGACGGCAGATCATTTGGGTGATAAAATCGCTCGTAACGGGATCAAGCCCTGATGTCGGTTCATCGTAAAGAATAACATCCGGTTCCAATGCGAGGGTACGCGCCAATCCGACCCGCTTGCGCATCCCGCCGCTGAGCTCTTCGGGGTAGAGAGATTTGACGATTTTTGGATCAAGCCCTACCATCGTGAGCTTTTCATCGATTTTGTATTCCAACTCTTTCATAGAAAGGTTTTGATGCTCACGCATCGGAAATGCAACGTTTTCACGGATATTCATACTGTCAAATAACGCACCGCTTTGAAACAAAAATCCCACCTTGGTTCGGATGGAGCGCAGTGTCGTTTCATCGGCGTTATCCACCCGTATCCCATCGACGGTGATGGTTCCCGAATCGGGTTTAAGCAATCCGACAATATGTTTGATAATCGTTGATTTTCCGCCGCCTGAGACGCCGAAAATGACCGTTGTTTTCCCTTTTTCGATCTCTAAGTTGACTCCGCGCAGAATCTCCCGTTTTCCGAAGCTTTTGGTGACATTATCAAATCGAATCATTTTTTTACCGCCATCAAATAAGCTCTACGGCTAAATAAAATCAACAGAGTGAGGAGCAAAATTTTAAAATCAATCTCACTTGCTTTATGAAGAGCTTCGAATGAGGCATCGATCGCCGCTTCACCCCGTGATTGATACTCTAAAATTTTTGGGGTATACACGGCACTGAATAAAAGGAGTGTTCCGATAGAACCTAATGCACTCAAAATCGAAATTTTATCAATCTGCATCACTTTGTAGCGTGACACTTCGTACACAGCAATGACCGCACTCATAAAATAAGCCCAATAGGTAAAACGGCGGAAAATTTCCCCCATAATTTTTCCCTCTTCGTAGCGGGATAAAAGCGGGAGGGTGAGATAGACTTCTGAGTGGAAGACTACGGCGGCAACAAACACGCCAAGCACCAAAACAGCCCCTGCCGTCATAGCGATGAGTAAAATATAAAGAACGTCAATAACCACTTTCTTATTCATGAATAGCCTTTAATACAAATCCCCGATCAAACGCAGCGTAATCGGTATAAAAATCCAAAGATTGTACCGCAAAATTTTTAAGATACTCTTGCACTTTTAGTCGTTGATCGTAACCCATCTCGCACGCAAAGGAAGGAATACGGCGAGCGTACACTTCATCCAGCAAAGCACGAATCATTTCATCCCCGATTTCCCCGCCGAAGAGAGCGTTTTGAGGCTCATACGAGAGATTAGACTCCAGCGGAGCGTCTTGGGCGATATAGGGGGGATTAGAGACTAGAAAATCGATTTTTTCAGTGATAGATGAGAGCAAATCCCCCTCACGCAGTTCGATTCGATCACTCAAACCGAATCTTTCGATATTACGGCGTGCAACAGCCAATGCACGCGGTGAAATATCAACGGCAATAAAACGGGTATTTGGCAAATGCAATGCAAGAAGTATCGAAATAATCCCGCTCCCTACCCCTACTTCAACGATGGTTAAAGCTTCATCTGCCGAAATACGTCCCAACACTTCATCAATCAAATGTTCCGTCTCAGGACGGGGGATTAACGCCCCCTCGTCGATGTAAAACTCACGGCTGTAAAAACTGACGCGATTGGTTAAATACTCAAGCGGTACGTTAGCGCTTCGTTTTGCTATCCATTCCAAAAGTTTGGGATGATTCTCATCTATCATATCCTCTTGATGGGTAATAAAATAGAGCTGATCTTTGCCTAAATAGGCGATAAGGAGAAGTTCCGCCTCGCGGCGGGGAGAGTCTACGACACCGTTCAATCGGAGCGTAATCTCTTCGTGAAGTTCTTTTAGTCGTTTGGACATGGGTCGGCATATCCTTCATCTTTTTCAATGCGGATATCATACCCTAACGCACGGAGCCGATCCACGACCGGAGGATGGGTCGTATGAAAAAAGCGATAGAGCGGATGTGATAACGGAAAGCTTTTATTTTCGCTCACCAGTTTTTTGAGGGCATTGACGAGATGCTCAGCACCGCCGAGTTCCGCACCCGTTCGATCGGCTTCATATTCGTTATGGCGGCTCATAATCCCCATCAGCGGCATCATAACAAAACTGACGACGGGAAGAAGGAGAATAAAGAGCATCATGACGATATGAGGACTTTGTGAAACCCCAAGTTCCATATAAAGGGTTTCGGGCAGATTGCCGAAGAGGGCAAACATCCCAAACAGCATTACCCCTACCATCGTGATATTTTTGTACAAATCCCCATGAGCAAAATGCCCTAGCTCATGTCCCAAAACGGCCACCAGCTCTGAGGGGGTAAGCTTTTGGATAAGGGTATCGAAGAGTATCACCCGCTTTGATTTTCCGAGTCCGCCAAAATAAGCGTTTAGACGGGCATCGCGTTTACTAGCATCGCTGATAAAAACACCGCTGCTGACAAACCCCGTTTTTGCCATCAACGCTTCAATCTGATCTCGGAGTTCAGGGTCTTCCAACGGAGTCACTTTATCAAAAAAGAGCGCTCGGATGGTAGGAAAGAACATGTTGATAGCAATAACAACGGCCATAATAAAGGCAAAACTCCACAGCCACCATAGTTCACTTGAGGTAATGATCAGCGAGACGATCCAAACCATAAAACTGCCGATAACAAGGGTTAAAAGGGTACTGATCAGGGTGTCTTTGACAAACTGACCCGTTGAAGAGCGGTTAAATCCGTACTTGGCATCGATTTTGAATTTTGCAATCCAACCAAACGGCAGCATCACAAGACCATTGATCACAATAAGTCCCATTACGGCTATAATCGTTTGTGTCAGTGGAGTTTGAGAGACTAAAGCAGAATCGAGCCATGCCATCATCCCCCCCATCCAAAGGAGGAAAAGTCCGTATTCAACAAACGTCTCCATCATCCCGAGCTTCTCTTTGGCGACTGCATAGTTAGCGGCATCCAGATACTCCCGCTCCCCCATCAGCACAGCACCTTTACATTTAATCTGATTGATATAGCCGATCTGCATCACGCTGACATACAAACGGATAATAATGTAAAGGGTATAAACTCCGATAACGGTCGTGATCATAAAATTCCTTGATTAAAAAATGGGAATTTTACCATTATTTAACTGGAACTTTCCCGATTTTCTCGCTCACGGGAACAGAATCTTCCACATCACCATAGACCATTTTCGCCACTAAAAAAATCGAACCGATAAGCAATCCGCTGATAATAACAGCCCATACTACTTTTTTCTTTGACCCTTTTAAGGTGTTGTAGTCCTCGATAGAACTAAGAGTTGGTTCATTGTCTTGCATGGGAAACTCCTCAAATTTAAACATAAGATAATCGTAACCATATTACCCTACAAACGGTTAACGAATTCTCTCTACCACTTACCTTCAAGCGTCAAAAGGAAATGAAACTTGGAATTCTCTTTATCAATCTGTGTTTCGTTAAGGATACCGCTAACATAACGTTTTGAAGTTGTTGTGATGGTTTCTTGAGTGATATTTTTGAGATTTATCCCCATTTTATACGTTGGATTCAGCCGTTTACTTGCATAAAGATCGAGTGTACCATACCCTTTTTGCGATTCGGATACACCGCTCTCATCGAGGGGATCATCATACCCGCTGACGTAGCGATAGGCTGCTCCATACGTCAAACGATACGATTCAAGTCGATGATCGATCCCGATGTTGTAGAGATAATCGTTTGTCCCTTTGATCGTACGGTTAATGCCGTTAGTTTGTAATGAAGAGTCTTGAAACGTCGCATTGGAAAAGACTCCCAAGCCGCTCACGTATGCGTCTAGCGATTTTTTGAATTCAAGCTCTAAACTCCAAAGTTTCCCCTCCCCCGCATTCTCGGGTCGTTCAACATATCGGGTTCCGTCCCACGTCGTCAACTTTTCAATTTTATCATCGATCATGCGATAAAATCCGCCGATACTCACGATCCCTTTGTCTTCAAAAAAATGCTCATACCGCAATTCATAACTGAGGGCTTCTTCCTCTTTTAGATTCGGATTTCCGGTGATATCGGGATGGTTAAGATCGTTTTGTTCCAATGAACTATCCACTGAAGCGGAGAGTTCACTCAAACGGGGGAGTTTGACCGTTTTAGCGATACTGGCGCGGAGGTTAGCGTTTTCACTCAATTTATATACCGCATGAAGTGAAGGGGCAAAATAATCAATAGCTACACTCTGATCAAATTCTCGCACGGAGCGCTCAAATCGCAGTCCCGGCGTGAGAATTATATTCTCCCCTATACTCATTTCGTCTTGAATATATACGGCACCTTTCTCTTCGCGTAAACGTTGATGATCATCCGAATTGATTACTCCGTTAACATACGTGGTAACATCGTCACGCTGATTCAGACGCTTGATCTCCACACCCGTTTTAATAAAATGCTCATTCAAAGCTTTTGAGTAACTCCCCTCTGCCCCGAATACCCGAAAGGATCCTTCATCATTTTGTTCACTAAGTGTTATGGTATTATCACTACGAGTTAGACCGTCTGAATCGTTTTCATGATATTTGAGCTTCCACTCGATCATCTCCGTACCGGAGAGATTATGGATACCTGAAAGTTTTGCCCAAAGCATCAAGGCATCTCCGTCATCGATCTGATGATTGGTTTCATTAACACCGCCGTAGCGGTTTTCGACGCTCTTTTTACGATAATCACTTCGATTGAGTGCACCGTCAAACATATATTTATCACTCGAAGATGGCGTATAGATCAGTTTTGTATTCAAACTGATTGATCGATAGCGTAATGCGTCATCGGTGTATTCATCGTAACTGTCGGTATGGGTAGAAGCAGAATCGTCCTGAGAGTTGTCCGAAAGGGTCGTATTAAAAAGGTAAGAGAGTTTTCCCTTTTTCCCCTCTTGCTGAGCAAATACCGATGTCATAGGCTCGCTCCTATACGCTCCAGCGGTCAACTTCGTTATCGTTTTCCCCTCAGATGCGGGTTTTTTAAGGACAATATTAACAATTCCCCCCATCGATTCAGCGGTATATTCGGCTGAACCGTTAGTCATCACTTCGATCCGCTCGATCATATCGGGGCTCACCTGCTCTAACGGATTGCCCCGTTTCGTAGCCAATACCTCTTCGCCGTCAATCAATACTTTCGTATACCCTTTACCGGGTGAGCCTTTTTTTCCCTTGCCCTGCGGTATCGTTACACCCGGCGTACGTTTTAGCATCTCCAATGCATTCATATCACCGTATTGGGTGAGCTCTTCGCCTTTAATAATACGTTTGGCTATTGAGTTTTCTTTGCGCTCTTCGATGACACTGTACGTCTCTTCTACCGAAATTTTATCGAGCTTAAGTATCTCCTCGGCACAAGAAAAAGAGAGGGTACAGGTAAGAAGTATGAGGGGACGGTAAAACACATTATTCCTATAGTAAATAAATATAAATTATCGCTATTTTATCCTATCTCGTGAGTAAAGTCGAAATCGATTAATACGTCGTTAATGCAATCTTATATAAACTCCATTACAATTGTTAATAACCTGAAGGGAGTCATTATGCGTCAATACGAAACCTACCACTGTAACATCTGCGGAAATGAAGTCGAAGTGCAACACGTAGGAGGAGGAACCCTCGTCTGCTGTGGCCATGAAATGGAGATGATCACAAAGAGTCTCACGGCAGTCAACCTGATGAAAGCATTCGGCGGTGAGAGTATGGCGCGGAACAAATACGAGCTGTTTGCCGATATCGCCCATGATGAAGGATGGCACGCGGTTGAACGCCACTTTCGAGAAGCGGCACATAATGAGATGTACCACGCCCGTGCCGAGTACAAAGCGTATCATAAACTGATCCACGGCTGTGATGTCGATACGACGGCTGCGAATCTCGACAGTGCTATGGGTGGAGAGAACTATGAACACACGGTGATGTACCCAAACTTTGCCGAAATCGCAACCGCAGAAGGACATAAAGAGTTAGCACGGCTTTTTACTGCCATCGGCAAAGTCGAAGTGGAGCATGAACGCGAATACGCCGCACTCAAAGAGGCATTGATCGCCGATGGTTTCTTTGCCAGTGAAGAAGATGAGATTTGGGTGTGCGAAGTATGCGGACATATCCACCGAGGGAAAAAAGCTCCGGTTGCGTGTCCGCTGTGCAAAGCGGGACGAGAATATTTCAAACGGGAACATTTAGATTAATTTTATCCCCTTTTTGGGGATGCGTAGGTTATTATGAAAACACTATGCAAACTCAAAAAAAATGAATTCACGACCGATTTCAAAAAGATCCTGAAAATTGTCAAAAAGCCGAAATTTATCTGTGAAAAATGTGCTCGGGTTGCCAAAAATAAAAAATATCTCTGCGAGCCGAAGAGTATGAAAAGCGATTAAAGTTTATTTATATGTGATATAATTCTTATTGCAAGTATCACTTTTCATTGTAGTTAATGGAGCGACATAATAGGGGCGGAGGGTTCGAAACCTCTGCCCCTTTTTTTTTGTCCTCCAAAAACTACAATGAGGGGGTCTTTATGGATAAGATGATACTTGCACTATTTCTTATGTGTATTTTTGCACCTATGCTCAGGTGATCCTGACATAGCCAAGGGGTTTTACCCCTTGCCCCCCCTCATCATCGTTTAGCTTATGCCTATAGGTATCATTTGACCTCTACTTTTTACTCTTTTCTTGTAGCATATCCTCGTTTTCCATTCCCAAATATCAAGCGCATTGTAAATGTTCTTTAAAGTATGAGCTGTATACTATTATTAAATTTTATGTGAATTTGGAGGTATTTGTTTGAATAATAAAAAAATAATTTCTAATAAGGAAACTGGTCAACCTATCGTCGCTACTATCAGCTCGGCAAGAATTGCAGAACGGAATATAGATGAATTAATAGGTTTATGTAAAGGTATGATTGCTGATGGTTCTATTGTCCAGGCAGAGGCAGATTTTTTACTTCATTGGATGGAAGCAAACCAAAGCGCGGCACATCAATGGCCGGCAAATATTTTATACTCACGCGTTAAGGAATATCTTGCCGATGGTGTTTTAGATGAAACAGAAAAAGAAGAACTTTTTACACTTTTAAAACAGATTACAGGCGGTGAAAATGTAGCCGATACGGTTCAAAGTATGGCATCTAATCTGCCACTAGACACCCCTCCACCTGATATTGAATTCGAAAACCGCATTTTTTGTCTTACTGGGACATTTACCGTAGGTTCACGTGACAATGTAACCAAACTTATCGAGAGTAAAGGGGGGAAATGTGTAAAAGCTCCTACCCAAAAAACGGACTATCTTATAATTGGTATTATCGGCAGTAGAGATTGGATACACTCAACACACGGCAGAAAAATTGAGATGGCTATGGAGTTGAGAGATACGGGTGAAGTTTCAATCCGTATCATTTCCGAAGAGCATTGGATTAAATTTATTTAAATTTCCAGAGAACATAACATAAGGGTCATGTATTCAATCTTCACTTTTCTTAAATTAAATTACAAATAGAGAGCTGGATTCCCGATCAGGTCTGGAATGACGGGAAAGGGATGGATTCCGTGTCGTAGCACGGAATGACGAAACCTACTTCTTAAACATCTCATATCGATACTGACTCATCGGGGTATCGTCACGGTTACCCCACTCTTTCATCGACGCATCGTACAAACGGACATTTTTATATCCGAGCACGCCGCTGAGGACAAAGTAGTTAAACGACGTCTCTAAACCACCCGTACAATAGACGAGAACCTCTTTGTTTTTATCCAATCCGTACCCCTCTTTGAAAACACTCTCCAACATCGCTTTAGGTTTGAGGATATACTCTTTATCTACGGAGTAATTCCATGAGTAGCTCATACCGCCTTTGATATGACCGTTACGTTTGACCGTCGGGGTCGGGGTGACGCCTAAATACATATCGCTCGGACGGGCATCGATCATCGGAAGTTTACCGAGATGATTTTTTACGTAGGTGATATCGGCGATTTTCTCTTTGTCAATTTTAGCTTTAAACGCGGTCGCTTTGATAGAGGATTCCGCTTGGGTGAGTTCTAATTTATTGTTTTTCCACACTTTTAGTCCGCCATCGAGCAATGCGACATTTTTAATTCCGTGATAGTTAAGTGCCCAATAAATATAGCTGGCTTTGAGAAGGTCTTTAGCCTCATTGATCGGAGCATAAAGAACCACATCGCTGTTTTCATCGATTCCCAAACGTGAAATCTCTTTTTCGATCTCCACTACCGGACGGATGGAGAGAAAGGTTCCGTTATCAAAACGCCATTTGGCTATCGCTGTATGTGCGGCGCTCGGAATATGCTCGAATCCGTACAAATCTCCCTCAGATACTTCAACGATACGAAGTTTAGGATCATTTTTATGCTCATTCAGCCATTGGGGAGTGACAATCGGCTCGATGGCCAAGAGCGATATAGCACTTGCAACGACAGCGATGAAAATTTTCATTTTAATTCCTTCAAATAATTTTGACTATGATAGAAGGTTATCACTTAAATGATATTTTTTTTCCTTTACTAAATTTGTTACCAAATATTTAAAATTCGTTTACATTAAAATTACCGAAAATAGATTACAATGAAAGTATGAAACGGAACCCATTATTTCTAGCCCTTATCCCATTATCATTGCTCAGTGCTGATACAGTGTCGCTTCTCTCTCCTGAAAAGAAAACGGTTCTAAAATATCAGCAAGATATCTATGAATCCGAGCACCAAAAGCTCCGATATAACTGGATTTCTCCCCTCAATTTGAATGCTATCTATGATTATGATAAAAGTCCCCAAGGCGGCTATCACAGCGATACCGAAACCCTCTCTGCCTCCATCTCACAAGATATTTTCCGTTCCGGCGGAATCACCTATCAGATCAAATATGCCGATGCCAAAAAACAAAGTGAAACGATACGTCTGCAAAAAGATATCGCACTCTATAATCAACAGCTCTTCATCGCCCTTTTAAATTACCGAAAAAACAGTGTTTTACTAGATCAAAGTAGGAAACGTCTGGAAAATAAAGGGATCGAGGTATTTATAAAACGGCAGTTATACGATGCGGGAAAAGTGGATATTACGGAGCTGAACAATGCCTTGATGGCAAAAAGTGTTGAGCAAAAAAGCGTTGCCTCACTCAAATACTCTCTTGCCGAACAACGATATGAGATTGCAAAGCTCAGCGATATCAATCCGGAAAACTTTCAACTCCCCCGCTTTGAGCTCGTAGGAAAAGAGCAGTTTGTAGAACATCAATTGGATGTAGAGTACAGCCGTGCCCAAGCCGATACCCTCAAAAACCTCTCAGGGGTAACCGGCAGCCGCTATCTCCCCACCCTCTCTCTCAACGGTGATGTCGGGTACCGCCGATATGATCCTCAAGAGCTAAGCGGCTACAGCGGAAATTTTTACAGTGCCGGAGTACAGCTTACCCTGCCCCTTACTTATAACGCCTCCGCTACGATCCAAGAGGCACAAGCAACATATCTCAAAGAGAATGCCGCGATCGCCGATAAAAAAAGGGAACTTGATGCTGCGTATGCCCAAGTGATTGAAAAAATTGAAAGTTATCGGGAGAGCATCGCTATCACCTCTGAGAATCTGATCCTCTATAATGATCTTTTGCGTGCCATAGAAGCAGGAGTCAATGCGGGAACCAAAACGGGATACGATTTGCAAACTCTCAAAAATACGAAAGCAATCGAAGAGTTGGAGATTACAATCAATGAGATCAATATCCAAATCCTCCTTGCACAACTCCATTTTGCCCTTAATCCTTCGAAGGAACTTTTATGAATCCAACACCTGACTCCATCAACCACACTCTCGGACTCGGTTCTGCGAAAAAATCGCCTCTTAAAAAATATATTATTATCGCCGCTGTCGTGAGCATGATAGCGGGAGGGGGATGGTTTTGGATAAAAAACCAAGCCTCTTCAAAAACCGAATATCTCACCGCACCCGCCGTGATCAAAGAGCTGACCACGACCGTATCGGCAACGGGAAATTTAGAGCCGACCAATACGATCGATGTCGGGATAGAGGTCTCGGGTACCATCACGGATGTCCTCGTCGATTATAACGATCATGTGCGTCAGGGGCAGCTTATGGCACGGCTGGATACGACCAAACTCTCCTCCGCCGTTACCAGCTCCGAAGCGGCACTGCTACGCTATAGAGCCAATATATCTGCAGCAAAGGCAACTTTAGCCAATGCCAAAAACGAATATGAACGTGTCCACAAAATGTACACTTCGACGGGGGGCAATTACCCCTCTAAAAAAGAGGTCGATGAAGCCGATAATGCACTTCTCTCCGCCAAAGCGGGAGTGGATGCCGCAATTGCCCAATCGGCACAGGCAAGTGCGGAGCTCGAAACACATCAGGATAATCTTCGCAAAGCGATCGTCGTCTCCCCTATCGATGGGATCGTGCTGGAGCGCAAAGTGGAACCGGGACAAACGGTTGTTGCCGCAATGCAAACCCCTGTTTTGTTTAAAATGGCAAAAAGTCTAAACACGATGAAAGTGATCGTCAGTGTCGATGAAGCCGATATCGGCGAGGTCAAAGAGAGACAAACGGTGACATTTACCGTCGATGCCTATCCCGATCACCGATTTAAAGGGGTTATCACCCAGCTGCGTCTGAACTCTGTTATGGTTAACGGTGTCGTCACTTACGATGCCGTCGTCGAAGTTCCAAATGAAAACCTTCAACTTCGTCCGGGGATGACCGCAACGGCACAAATCATTACGGGTGTTTTGCCCTCTGCCCTCACCGTCCCTAATGCGGCACTCCGATTTACCCCTCCCTTAGAGAAAGATGCTAAAGAGAAAACAGCTCAAAAATCGGCACATACAAACGGAAAAGCGCTCTGGATACTTCGGGAAGGAAAAGCTGAAAAAATAGAGGTAAAAGTGGGTAAAAGCGACGGAATTTCCACCGCCATTTTGGGTTCTGCCCTGAAACCCAGCGATGACGTTATCATCGGGATCAAAGAACACTAACGATGGAAACATACATACCTCCGGTTATCGGCTTTAAGGGTGTCACCAAATCCTACGGGGAGGGGGAAGCGGCTGCGTATGCCCTAAGAGGGGTCGATTTTGAAATAGCGCGCGGCGAATTCGTCGCCATTATGGGACCCAGCGGATCGGGAAAATCAACGGCTATGAATATCATAGGTTGTCTCGATACCCCCTCAACAGGGCAATACCTCTTTGAGGGAATCGATGTCGGTACCCTCTCTCGCGATCAGCGCGCCCTGCTGCGTCGCAACTATATCGGATTTATTTTTCAGGGGTTCAACCTGCTGGGAAAAACCTCAGCGGTCGAAAACGTCGAACTTCCCCTGCTCTATCGGGGTTTTCCTGCCGATGTTCGAAGAGCAAAAGCCCTCGAGGCGCTTAAAAGTGTAGGGTTGGAGCATGTCGCCCACCACACTCCGGGGGAACTCTCGGGAGGGCAACAGCAACGTGTCGCCATCGCCCGTGCTATCGTTACCGATCCACTGGTACTCCTCGCCGATGAGCCTACCGGAAATCTCGACACTGCCAAAAGTATCGAAGTCATGGAGTTGTTACAGTCGTTTAATCGAGATAAAGGGATTACCGTCATCATGGTGACGCATGAGATCGATATGGCGGCATTCGCCAGCCGTAAAATCCACTTTCGCGACGGAATGATCGATAAGGTTGAGCAATGATCTGGAATGCTTTTATTTTAGCTCTGCGGGAGATTCGGCGCAGTGCGATGCGCTCTATTCTCACCACACTCGGTATTGTCATAGGGGTTGCATCCGTCATCGCGATGGTAATGCTCGGCGATGCGACCACCGCCTACGTCACCAACAGCATCTCCAAACTGGGAACCAATATGCTGGTGATTCAACCGGGGCAGGATCGCCACGGCCCCCGAATCGCCGATGCAAACACCAAACCCTTTACCCATACCGACATTGAAACCATTAAGCGCGAAATTCCTGATATCCATGCGGTTGCCCCTATCAGTACACAAGGGATGAAAGCGGTTTACGGAAATCAAAACTACTCCACCACCGTTGCGGGGAGCAATAACGACTACTTCGTCGTCAAAGATTGGGAAACCTCTTCGGGAAGAGTATTCAGTGCCGCAGAGCTCCAAGGGGGAAAAGCGGTTTGCGTCATCGGCTCAACCGTTCATCGTGAGCTTTTCGGCGATCAAGACCCCCTTGATTCTTCCATCCGTTTAGGTAATTTTTCATGTCACGTCATCGGTGTGTTAGAGACCAAAGGGGCCTCTATGTTCGGAATGGATCAAGATGACCTCATCGTTGTCCCTTTAGGGATGTTTGAGCGCCGTATCAGCGGCAATCGGGATATTTCCGTTATTATGGTCTCCGCAACCTCCTCATCTATGATCGAAAACGCCAAATCTTCCCTCACCGCATTACTCCAAGAGAGACGTCGAATCCAAAGCGGAGATGAAAACGATTTTAATGTCCGCGATATGCGCGAGATCGTACAAACCCTCTCTTCCACAACGAAGATGCTCACCATTCTCTTAGGGGCGGTTGCCGCAATCAGCCTCCTCGTCGGCGGTATCGGCATCATGAATATTATGCTCGTCTCCGTCACCGAGCGGACTCGTGAAATCGGAATCCGTCTCGCCATCGGAGCACTGGAGAGGGAAGTACTGCTTCAGTTTTTGGTCGAGGCGATCGTCCTCTCATCGCTAGGCGGAGTTATCGGAGTTATCTTAGGGGTCAGCGTTGGGATAGGGGTCAGCCTCTTCTTTGATCTGCCGCTGGTGTTTAACACCTCAATCGTCATTATCGCTTTTTTATTCTCTACCCTCGTAGGAGTTGTATTCGGCTACTTTCCAGCCCGTAAAGCGGCCAGATTGAACCCGATCGACGCTTTACGATATGAGTAATCGGTCGATACTATTATATACAGTCCAAAAGGAGCAGCTATGCAAATTGGAACCGGATCATCGAACCCCTACACTCAAAGTGCATTAGGGTTAAACGAAAAAGAGACTCAAGATTTTAAAGACAAAATCAAAAGTGGAGAGATTTCGGGCAAAGCCCTCTCTCAAGCCTATCTTGTCGAATATAGCCTCAAAATAGAGAGTTATTCAGCCAATAATCTCCAAGCCCAAAGCGCTTTGTTCGATTTGGATAAAGTCAAAGATATTCTCAGCTCGATCGATTTTGATGCAATCGGCTATACCGGTAAAGCGATCGCCGATATGAATCCTGATGAAGCCAAAGCATTAGTGAGTGAAGAGGGATTTTTTGGGGTCTCTCAAACATCGGAACGACTCTCCGATTTTGTATTAAGCGGCGGGGGGAATGATCTCGAACGTCTTAAAGAGGGCCGCGAGGGGATTATCACCGGATTTAATGAAGCTGAAAAAATGTGGGGAGGCAAGCTCCCCGATATCTCCTATGAGACACTCGAAAAAGCATTGGCAAAAATTGATGAGAAAATCACCGCTTTGGGTGGAAACATACTCGATACTACAGCATAGTCAAAAGGGATTAAACCCTTTCAGTGTTATTCAATATTCTGATTAATCACGACCTTTATTGTGCTTATGCTTGTTCTTTGATTAATCATGGCTTTGCAGAATTGCTTCATCAAAAGGGTGCTATAATTTTTATGTTAACCTCTATAATATTTAAAGAGTAACAATAGGTTTTTTTATGATGCAAGGCTCTTCCTCTTTTATATTATTAGGCAACTATCGTTCAAAAGAATGGTTAGCGGGAATTAGTGCTTTCCTGATGAGTGCTATCATATCTGCAAGTGTCATTTGGCATTTTGATACGATGCGTATCAACGAGATGAAACACAAAATAAAAGATCTCGCAAACGAAAATAGCTTTTATTTATACAAAAAAATCGATCAAATGATGGCGTTGAGCTATCCGATTTCTTCGACGATTCTTGAAGATGGCCAAACCCATGATTTTGAATCGATTGCTAAAAAACTCATCGTTCATTATCCCTTAATCTCTGAAATCGCCCTTGCTCCGGATGGGGTTATCCGTAATGTTGTCCCGTTATCCGGTAATGAAAAAGCTGTAGGATTTGATTTATTCACCGATCCGCAGCAGCAGAGTGAAGCTCTCATCGCACGCAAAAGCGGTAAACTCACACTAGCAGGACCGCTGAATCTCGTACAGGGAAAAGAGGGGATTGTCGGACGTTTACCCGTCTTTAGAGGTGAAGATAAAAAATTCTGGGGATTTGTTATTATCGTGGTACGTTTCCCCGATATTCTCCATACCAATGCGTTAAATAACCTTGACAAGCAGGGATATCACTATACGATTACCCGAATTCATCCCAAAACGAAACAGTTACAAGTTCTTGCCGCTTCCGGTAATAATGAGCTCCAACACCCTATTGAAACGACCATTCAACTCCCTAATGCGCAATGGAAACTGAATATTGCACCGGCTGAGGGATGGCACGATCATTGGCTCTTAGCCATAGGAACGGCTATAGGTACATTGATAAGTCTCCTTTTAGGGTATGTCGCCAAACAATTCACCGAACTGAGACATCATCGATATCTACTTGAAAAACGTGTCCACGAGCGCACTTCTGAGATTTCAGAAACCAAAAACCAGCTCCATACACTCCTCGACACCATTCCCGATCTGATATGGCTTAAAAATAGTGAGGGGGTTTATCTTCTCTGCAATCCCATGTTTGAACGTTTTTTCGGTGCCAAAGAAGAGAAAATAGTCGGAAAAACCGATTATGATTTTGTGGATACCGAGCTGGCCGACTTTTTCCGCGAGAATGACCGCTTAGCCATGTTTGCGGATAAACCTATGACAAATGAAGAGTGGGTAACGTTTGCAACGGATGGCCACCGTGCCTTTTTGGAGACGGTTAAAGTGCCTATGTACAATGAAAGCCACGTTTTACAAGGAGTTTTAGGGATCGCAAGAGATATAACACAACGTCATAATGATGAACTCCGCATAGAACAGCTCTCCCATCTCTATGCCGCCCTCAGTCATTGTAATAAGGCTATTGTTCGCTCTTCTACCCCTGAAGAACTTTTTAAAGAAGTATGCAAAGGGATTGTCGCTAATAATTCTATTACTATGGCATGGATCGGTCTCATTGATCAGGAGAGTGGACTCGTTCGACCCGTCGCCTCTTATGGAGATGTGCACCATTACCTTGATGGAATCGAAATATCCACCCTTGCCGATACCGCATCCGGTAACGGTCCGACCGGAACCTCTATACGGGAGAATTGTCCCTATTGGTGTCAGGATTTTCTCAACAATCCAGCAACCGCACCATGGCATGAACGGGGGGAAATAGCCGGGTGGAGAGCATCTGCCTCACTTCCGTTTCATTTGTACGGCGAAGTGATAGGATCATTCACCGTCTATTCGCATAAGCTCAATGCTTTTGATCCCTCCAGTCAGGCATTACTGATGGAAATGGCGATGGATATCAGCTTTGCGATGGAAAATTTTAATCGTGAGACCAATCAGCTGCTATCCGAAGCTCGTCTTCATCATACAGAACAACTTCTTGAGGAGATGAGTGCCATAGCCCATATCGGAGGATGGGAAATTAACCCGAAAACCGATACCGTAACTTGGACAAAAGAGGCAGCACAAATTTTTGAAATGACCCCGACAGATACCATCACACTTGAGCTTGGTCTAAGCGTCTTTCATGGGGAATCACGTATCAAAGTTCAGACTGCCTTGGATCAAGCGATTCATCAGGCGATGCCGTGTGATCTCGAATTGCAGATAACGACTCCAACAGGAAATCAAAAATGGATTCGTATTATCAGCACCCCTAGCATGAGTGATGGTCAAGTGAAAAATATTCACGGCTCACTTCAGGATATCACTCTTCAAAAGACAGCGGAAGAGAAAGTACACTGGCTTGCCCATTTTGATACACTTACCGGATTACCGAATCGTACTCTGCTCAACGACCGAATGGATTATGCTATGCATATCGCCGATCGTAATCAAGAATCCATAGCATTACTCTATGTGGATCTGGACCATTTTAAAAATATCAATGATACGCTTGGGCATAATATCGGCGATGAGCTTCTCATTCAAGTCGCTTCACGCATTCAATCGGTGCTCCTTGAAGAAGATACCCTATCGCGCCAAGGTGGGGATGAATTTATGATCCTCCTCTCCGGCGTAGATCCCGACGGTGCAGCGCACGCGGCTGAAAAACTGATCGAGCAAGTTTCAAAACCCTACACACTTCAACATCATGAGCTCTCTGTAACCCTCTCCATCGGAATCGCCCTCTATCCGCTTGATGGAAAAAATTTTACAGCCCTCTCGCAAGCGGCCGATGCGGCAATGTTCCGTGCAAAACACGACGGACGAAACTGCTACCGTTTTTTTACTCCTGAAATTCAGGAGCGCTCCGCACGGAATCTCGAACTCGAAAATGCCCTTCGACAAGCCTTGGCACGAAATGAACTCGAACTTTACTATCAACCGCAACTAACGATTGAGACACAGCAACTTATCGGGGCTGAAGCACTTTTACGCTGGAATCATCCGACTCTTGGAATTGTATCTCCTTCGGAATTCATCCCCATTGCCGAAGAGAGCGGTCAAATTATCGCTATCGGAGAATGGGTACTTCACCGTGCACTCGGACAATTAAAATCATGGATGGATGAGGGAATTGAACCTTTTATTATGGCGGTTAATCTCTCTGCCGTCCAATTCCGACATCCGAAATTAGTTTCAATAGTGTTAGGAATACTAGAAGAGCTGAAACTCCCTCCTGAGTATCTTGAACTTGAACTTACGGAGCGAATTGCATCGGAAAATCCTCTCGAAGCGATTGAAATTATGAATACATTTTATGACCATGGTATACGGATGTCAATCGATGATTTCGGAACCGGATATTCTTCATTGAACTACCTCAAAAAATTTCGGGTTTATAAGCTTAAAATCGATCAGTCCTTCATTCGAGACATTACCGACAATCCTGAAGATGAAACCATTGTCAATACCATTATCAATATGGCACACAGCCTCAATATGATCACCATAGCCGAGGGGGTAGAGACTCTTGAGCAGCTTGATCTGCTCCGTAAAAACGGCTGTAAAGAAGTTCAAGGATTTTATTTCAGCAAACCACTCCCTGCTAAAGAGTTTCAAGATTTCATATATGCCCTTACTCATTAGAGGGATCCTTTTGCTCTATTATTTTATATGATTATTTTTTAATCAATTCTCTGTACACATATCAACATATTTATCTTACAATTATTTCAGACAAAAAAATCCTAATTAGGAGAGAAGATGAAATTCGGCGATTTAAAAAAAGAGGGGCATTGGCCAACGCTGTTTGCCGCCTTTTTGTATTTCGATTTTAGTTTTATGATGTGGACGATGCTGGGGCCTTTAGCGACCGAGATCAATGAGTCTTTAACCTCACGCGGTTTTTCGATGAATGATGATCAAACTGCCACTTTATTAGCAGTTCCCGTTCTTGCAGGAGCGATATTGCGTCTCGTACTAGGGATTTTCGTCGATAAATTCGGACCGAAAAAGACGGCTTTGGTCTCACAGATGATTGTTATTGCAACCCTGTTTTACGGATATCTAGCGGCTGAAACCATCACCTATGATCAGTTGTTATTCGTGGCATTGGGATTAGGATTCGCAGGTGCATCGTTCGCCGTTGCCCTTCCTCAAGCGGGTCAATGGTATCCGCCGCGTCTGCAAGGGACGGTTTTAGGGATCGCGGGTGCAGGGAATATCGGTGTGGTCATCGACTTTTTGTTTGCCCCGAAGATTGCCGAGATTTGGGGATGGCCGTCGGTTTTTCTCGTCGGCGGGGTATTGTCCTTTATCGTTCTCATCGCCTATATGTTTATGGCCAAAGATGCCCCCTCGTCGGTGTATAAAGCCAATCCAAAAAAACTCGGCGATTATATGAAACTAATGCGTGATCGGGATACATGGTGGTTTAACCTCTTTTATGCCGTCAGTTTCGGCGGATTTATCGGGTTTGCCAATTACATGAAAGTCTATCTGATGAACACCTACCAAGCCGATATGTCAGCCTTTGGAATCAATGTCATGGATGAGAGCAATGTCAAAGTAATCGCCGGATATTTCGGTGCGCTCTGTATCTTTGCGGGTGCATTGCTTCGTCCGGTAGGGGGAGCCGTCGCCGATAAAATGGGGGGGATTAAATCGCTTTATGTGTTTTACGGTAGTATCATCGTTTTAGCATTTATCAGTGCATTTGTCAGCTTGCCGTTTTGGGCAGCGATTCTTGTAATGTTTCTCATTATGGCGAATCTGGGAATGGCAAACGGTTCAGTATTCCAACTCGTACCGCAGCGCTTCGGTAAAGATATCGGCGTTATGACCGGTCTGATCGGTATGGCAGGCGGTTTGGGCGGTACGGCTCTCATCAAAACCTTCGGATGGTCACAAGGAGCATTTGATGGCTATAGTGCGGGATTTGTCATCTTTGCAGTGATGACAATGATCGCCATCAGTGGAATCAGTCTAGTTAAAACACGATGGCGTACCACATGGGGCGCTACATCAGGAGCAAGAATTTAATGCTAAAAGTGCAGTCTTCCGAATTCATCCTCTCCAAAGATGCTACCACAGGCGATGATGCCTGTGCCTACAGCATCATCGATAATGCTCTTCTTGTGAGCGTGTTATGCGATGGGGTCGGAAGTGCCGTGCGCGGCGGTACTGCCGCCCGTCAGTGTGTCAAATTTTTCATTGATCAGTTCAAGAACCGTCCGAGGGCTTGGGATATCCCAAAAACGATGGAGGTTTTTACCCGCCACATCAATAGCCTTCTCTTTAAAGAGTCGATGACCCAATACGGAAAAATTGAGCTCCTCACGACACTCTGCCTTGCGGTAATCGAAGGGGAAACACTCTACACCCTCAACCTCGGCGACTCCCGTATCTACCTGCTCAAAGCAAATGGAGAGCTCCATCGTCTTAGCACGGATCACACGATGGATGATGAGTACATGTCCTATGTCTTAACTTCAGCATGCGGTTTGAGTGAAAATATCGAGCTCTCTATCCTCTCTACCCCTATCGGTGTCGGTGATACTTTGATTCTTTGCAGTGACGGTGTTTATAACCTTATAGACGAAAAAACCTTAGCCGATATGGTTCAAAAAGGAGTTGCTGCCTCGAGTATCATCCATAAAGCTGAGCAAAATTGTAATCCCAAAGATCGGGATGATATGTCTCTCCAGATTTTCCGCATCGAATCTCTCGATACGCTCTATGCAATCAAAAATGCTCCACTCAACATCCCCGAAAATCTGAGTGAGGGACAAATCATCGATGGCTATACCCTCCTCTCTCCTATGATGGAGCATAAACGTATTTGGAAAGTACTCAAAAACTCCGAAGTGTATGTTATGAAATTTCCACTAAAAGCGGATGATGAGGAAGCACTCGATGCCTTTGTCCGTGAAGCATGGTACGCCAAACAGATTAGCCATAAAGCTTTCGGCCATGCATGGGTTCCAGAGGTGCGAAGCATGCGCTATTACCTGATGGAACTGGTGGAGGGGGTGAATCTGTTAGAGTATCTCAAAAACCGTACACTGTCGGTGGATAATGCCATCACTTTGGGAAAATTTCTCCATAAAGCCGAAGCTCATCTCCTCCATTTGGGACTTGTTCATGGAGATATCAAGCCTGAAAACATTCTCGTTTACCAACGAGACGGTGAAGCGGGAGTCGAATTTAAAATGGTTGATTTTGGCTCCATCGTCGAGATTTTTTCTCTCAATAACCGCGCTGGAACCCCTACCTATCTCGCACCCGAGCGATTTTGTGAGAGTGTTATTAATGAATCAACCGAAATTTTCTCAATCGGTGTCACCCTCTATTGGGCGCTTACGGGAAAATTTCCTTACGGAGAGATTGAACCGTTTCAAACCCCTTCGTTTAAATTACCCAAACGCCCCGCCGAAATCAATAAAAATATCCCGCTATGGCTTGATTCAGTGATTATGCGCTCCATTGCTATCTCGCCCGATCAGCGCTACCGCCATTACTCTGAGTTTTTTTATGATCTGAAATATCCCGAAAAAGTAAAACCTTTTTTTTCGTCTACAACCCCTCTGATCGAACGTTCTCCTGTTACTTTTTATAAAATCGGATTTTTAATGCTCCTTGTACTCGAAACTTTTACATTTTGGCTTTATGTCACAAAGTAAAAAAGTCACTAAATAGAGCCCACTTGATTTCTACCGTTTGCTTTCGCGATATACAGCCCTTCGTCCGCACGCTTAAAAAACTCATTAAAAGAGTCATCCTTTGCAAAAGTACTGATTCCTAAGCTGATCGTGATCCGCCCGACTTCCGGATAAACGGCTAGTTCAACTGCGTGGCGCAATTTTTCAGCAAGTTCATGGATATTTTTTGCATTCGTACCCGGACTTAAAATCAAGAACTCCTCCCCTCCCCATCGGGCAAAAATATCATTTTTTCGGATATTCGACTGTATCACTAAAGCCACTCCCTTCAGCACATCATCTCCGACATCATGCCCATACCTATCATTAACCGATTTAAAATAGTCTAGGTCAATCATTATCATTGAAAGAGGGGATGAAAACCTACGGGATCGCTCACTTTCGAGGGCAAATAATTCTTCAAACTTATGACGGTTATAGATGCCCGTAAGACTATCGATCATAGCAATACGCTCCACTTCCTGATGTAACATCGTCTCTTGTGTCACATCTTTTCCGCTTGAAATAAACCCAACTATTTGCTGATTATCATCTTTGAGCGGAGTGATGGTTTTTTTCTCATAATACAAATCACCGTTCTTTTTTCGGTTTATCAATGTATTTCGATACACTTCTCCGCTTAAGATTGTTCTCCACAACTCTTTGTAAAACAACTGATCATGCATTCCTGATTTTGAAATACGCGAATTTTCTCCGATAGCTTCCGCTTGGGTATAGCCGGTATGACGGCAATACGCACCGTTTACATACGAAATATTGCCAAATTTATCTGTGATATACAAAATATCATCGACCTGTTCCATTGCTTTAGCAAGATTTTTATATTTCTTTTCAGACTCTTGCAAGTTCTTCTGAATTTGATACTCCTCGGTAATATCCCGCGCCGTCGACAAGGTTCCTGTGATACTACCCCCTTCATCCCAAAGAGCTTGGCACCACCACGCCAAAAGACGTTTTTCACCATCACGTCGCCGCTGCCAACTTTCGACATAAACAGCATGATTTTTACCATCAAAAAGAGGCTGAACAACCGTGTAAATATCTTGTTCCCCTTCAAAATAAAAAGAAACCTCTTTTCCGATGACTTCTTCTCCGAAAAATTCGATCCCGATATGATTAGCCCATACATACCGTTTCTCATTATCGACTTGCATAATCATGTCAGGAACAGCGCGTAAAATCCCCTCCGTTCTTTGATGCAAATTGGAAAGTTCATTGAGTGTCATCTGTTTTTTGCGGTAGAAATAAGCCAATGAGACACTCCCGATCCCGGCCAGCACTAACCCCAGTACCGTTAGGATGGAAAGACGAACCAATAAAGCATCGCTTTTAACATAAAGTTTCTCTGTGGGCAGTAATATAACGGCTTTCCATATCGGTTCTTTGATATCTACCGATGGACGAATCGTCATAAAAGTCCACAGCCCTTTTTCATCTACAAATTGCCCCTCTTCGGCTTTGCTAATCCGCTGCCATGCAGATGGATAGCGATGTGCAAGGGTCAGATGATTGCGATTGAACATAAACCCCCATTCATCGCTCTTTTTTACCCCTTTTAGCCAATACCCATCACTATTGAGCAACATCACATCCCCATTTGAAAGAGAGGTGGCATCAATGAATTTACGGATTAGTTCATCCCCTAAATAGTTGATGATAAATATCCCTTTTTTATGACCGTCTTTACCTATAACCGGTGTCGCAGAACGGATCATCGGCTTATAGGGAATTTCTATTTTTTCATTCTCCACATTCAGATCAAATAGAGAAAAATAGGTTTCCCCTTCCCTATGCTGCATCGCATCCGAAAAATAGTAACGCCCTTCTTTATTTTGAAGATATTTAGAATCGATAAGAGCAGGAGAACCCCCATTAAAGTTGATTCGAAACCGTTCCATACCGGTTTCATCTATCCATCGAATCTGATCATAAACACAACGATTCCCCATCACAAATTTGAAATCATGACTCAAATGCTCCACCTTTTCAGACGAGCCGGTCATAACATAATCCTCAAATTCATGATAATGTGAAAGATACTGAACATCATACTTAACTCTATCCAGAGCTTGAGTGATAGAATTTTTCCCCCTATTCAAAATTGCAAATTGATTCGATGCATTCAATATATATTCTTGTTTTTTTTCAGCATTATAATTATAAATAGCTACCCATATGATCCCTATCGCAATAGGAAGAAATAGAACAGTTATTTGTAATAAAAAATTTCTACGACAACATTTAATAAATTTTTTTAACATAAAGCCTACTTTCTCACTCCTACTTCCTAAAATATACCATATTATCCATTGTATCGACATTTAATGGATAATTATGATCTGAAGTTCTAATAATAAGGCGCCCTGAGCCGATAATCTAAGCTACAATTACACTATTATATGAAAAAGGTTTCAGTGATGCTCTCTTCCGCTTGCCAAGATACGATTCGTGCCGCTGTATGGCTCTCCACCAAGCCCTCAGGAGAGTTTCATCGGATTCAAGAGATTAGTGAAGCATTGGAACTCCCTTTTCATTTTATGGCTAAATCCCTGCAAAAACTGGTACATGCCGGAATCCTGATCTCTCAGCGCGGTGCGGCAGGAGGGGTTACTCTCTCTCGTAGTGCTTCTGATATCACCCTCCTCTCGATCATCGAAGCAGTCGACGGATCAACATTTTTTGACGCATGTGTACTGGGGATAGGAGATTGTGAAGCGGAGAAACCGTGTGCACTTCATGCCCAATGGGACGTGTGGCGTCAAGAGATGCTGGAGATGTATTCGGCGATGCGCTTAAGTGAAATCACCGAAGATGTACTGCAACGCAAAGTGAAACGGATTTAAAACTTCTATCTAAATTTTAATTTAAGATATTTTTATCTTAAATTGGTTATTTTTTAATCATACCACTGCCTATATTTTCGGATTTTTTGCTCTACAATTATTTCAGACAAAATAGTCTTAATAAGGAGTTTCCATGAAAAGCTTGAATATTTTAGGAAAAGGTGCGTTAGTGTTATCACTAGCTGCTTCCATAGCGATGGCTGCACCGGAGAAAAAAGATCTCAAAATCGGATTCATCCCATTAACCGATTGTGCAGCTTTGGTTATCGCAAAAGAAAAAGGGTTCTTTGCCAAACACGGTTTAAATGTAGAACTAAGCAAAGAAGCATCTTGGGCAAACGTCCGTGACAAAATGACCGTCGGTGAACTCGATGCATCCCATATGCTTGCCGCTATGCCGATCGCTACGACGCTCGGTGTCGGAAGCACCAAAAAAGATATGGTCGCCCTCATGGCACTCGGTCAAAACGGTGATGCCATCAGCGTATCGAATAAAATGTATGATGCCATGATGGCGGCCGATCCTATCGCCACCAAAAAAGGCTCGGCTACCGCACTCAAAAAAGTAATTACTTCTAAAACAATGGGGGTTCCTGAGTTCGGAATGACATTCCCTACGGGAACCCATAACTACCATGTACGCTATTGGATGGCAGCCGGTGGAGTTAATCCCGACAGCGATGTCGCCCTCAAAGTCGTTCCGCCGCCGCAAATGGTCGCCAACATGACTGCCGGAAACATCGACGGATTCTGTGTAGGGGAGCCATGGAACCAACGTACCGTTATGGGTAATGTAGGGAAAACGCTGATAACCGGATATCAGCTCTGGGAAAACGGACCGGAAAAAGTGTTAGGGGTACAAAAAGCGTTTGCCGATAAAAATCCTGAAACGACCAAAGCCATGATCAAAGCGGTGATCGAAGCGGGAATGTGGCTCGATGCATCATGGGACAACCGTAAAGAGGCATCCAAAATTCTCTCATCCAAATCCTACGTCAACGCACCAACGGACGTTATCGACAATTCGATGACAGGCACCTATATGTTTACTAACGGCGTTACGACTCCAATGCCGAACTTCAACGTCTTCGGCAAAAAACAGGCACTTTATCCCTACTACAGTCACGGTTTATGGCAAGTAACCCAAATGATCCGATGGGGACAACTCGATAAACCTGTAGATATGAAAAAAGTGGTTGAGAGCGTTTATCGCCCCGATTTGTTTGCTAAAGCTGCAAAAGAGGTCAATTATGCCCTTCCCGCTACACAATGGAAAGTGGAGAAAAAATTCATCGACGGCGTGACGTTTGATCCCAACAAAGCAGTTGATTACATCTACAATGCGCCGATTAAATCGCCTAAAATCACCAAAGAAGCACTCCTCAAAGTGAATAATTGGAAAGTATCCGCGAAGTAACGCCAAAGGAGCACATTATGGTTTCAAAATATAGTAATGCCGTCCTTTTGCCTCTGCTGCTCTTTGGAGTAGTGATCGCAATTTGGTCGGCTATTTCCGCCGGGATACCGGGGTTTCCTCCACCTAGCGAAGTATGGAGCGAACTCCTCATCGTCCTCTCTGATCCGTTTTACAACAACGGTGCGGGAGATCAGGGGATCGCACTGCAACTGGGCAATTCACTGGCTCGCGTATTTGGCGGATTTGCCCTCGCCATCGCGGTGGGTGTTCCTGTGGGACTGTTGATCGGAATGAGCAAAAGCGCTTATACGGCGTTCAATCCCTACATTCAGATTCTAAAGCCCGTTTCACCTCTCGCGTGGTTGCCGTTGGCACTGTTTGTCTTTAAAGAGGTCAATACGACGGCCATTTTCGTCATCTTCGTCACCTCGATCTGGCCGATTATTATCAATACGGCTTTGGGGGTACGGAGTGTCAGCGAAGATTATCTCAACGTCGCACGGGTACTTCAACTCAGTGCCTTTGAGAGGGTATTTCAGATTATCCTCCCCGTTGCCGTTCCCTTTATCTTTACGGGAATGCGTTTATCGTTGGGAATCGCATGGCTCGTTATCGTCGCGGCAGAGATGCTCACCGGAGGTGTAGGGATCGGATTTTGGATTTGGGATGAGTACAACAATCTCAACTACTCCCATATTATTATCGGGATCATTCTCATAGGAATCATCGGGTATATCCTCGATGCGGCTATGGGGCTGATCGCCGATTTCTTTGATTACCGTAAGCGAGGACTCAAATGAGTGCAAAACCATTTTTAAAAATTGATCATGTCGATAAGATTTTCCCTCTCGGCGGGGGCAAAGAGTATGTCGCCCTTAGAAATGTCCAGCTCGATATCCGTGAAAATGAGATCGTCTCTATCATCGGTCACTCGGGGTGCGGAAAATCGACGATCCTCAACCTCATTGCAGGACTCGATACGATTTCAAACGGAACAATTTTACTCGAAGATAAGCATATTCTCGCTCCCGGACCGGAGCGGGCGGTGGTATTTCAAAACCACTCTTTGCTTCCATGGCTAAGTGTCTATCAAAACATCGAAATGGCGGTACGTAAAGTACTGGGCGAAGATTTGAGCAACAGCGAAATCCGCGATCATGTGATGAAATACATCGATATGGTCAATCTGGGTCATGCCAAAGACAAATACCCCGGCGAGATCAGCGGGGGGATGAAACAGCGCGTCGGTATCGCCCGTGCCCTCTCCATCGAGCCTAAGGTGCTCCTCATGGATGAGCCCTTCGGAGCACTCGATTCGCTCACCCGTGCTAATCTGCAAGATCATTTGATGCGGATACAGATGCAAACAGGCAATACCGTCGTCATCATCACCCATGATGTGGATGAAGCGGTACTGCTAAGCGATCGGGTCATTATGATGACTAACGGCCCTGAGGCGACAATCGGAGAGATACTAGAAGTGAACCTCCCACGTCCACGGAACCGTTTGGAACTTCAGAATAATCCCGAGTATCTCCGATGTCGCAGCGCGATCATCGAGTTTTTATACTCGAAATTTGCCAAAGACGACGAATAAATATTCAAACCAAGGAACACATACTATGAAAAAAATTACCTTATCCGCCGTTGCGGTTTTAACATTGTTGCCAAATTGTCTTAGTGCAGAAGGCTTTACCCTCTTTAGCGATGCAAAATTTAATGGAGAGATTCGTCCCCGTTATGAGAATGTATCGATAGAAGATTCTACGAAAAAAGATGCCGATGCGTTTACGGTTCGTGCAACACTCGGATTGGAAACGAAACTGCTTGGTATTAACGGTCTCTCAATGAAAATTGACGGCACAACCGTTCAAAGTATCGGAGGCGAGCACTATAACAGTTCGACAAACGGCCATAGCGGATACGAGATTGTCAAAGATCCTGAAACAACCCGTTTTTCACAAGGGTATTTACAATACAAATTGGGAAAAACAACCGCTAAAGCAGGGCGTCAGATTATAAATCTCGACAATGAACGGTTCGTCGGTTCCGTGGACTGGAGACAGATGATGCAGAGTTTTGATGCTGCGGTTATCAGTGATAGCACCATTAATAATCTAACCCTTACCGGCGCTTATGTTTGGGGAATCAAAGGGATTACTGATCTTCCTGCAAGCGAAACTGATTCGATTGTCTTAAACGGTTCGTATAAAATAAATGATATGCTCAAAGTGAGTGCGTATGACTATATCCTCTCTTCACTCCATGATACGATGGGATTAGCACTAACAGGTAATCTTCCTGTATCAATCGCTAAAATCGATTATCGTGCGGAATATGCTCATCAAGGTGATGCTTCCCGTGATACCGACGGCGGAATCGTAAATGCCCAAGCCGATGCGACGTATTACAATCTCGATGCACTTGCCAACATCAGCGGAGTTCTCGTAGGAGCAGGATATGAAGTTTTGAGCGGAACAAGCGGTAGTGACGGAAAAACAGCATTTAGCACTCCTCTGGCAACGTTACATAAATTCAACGGGTGGGCAGACAAGTTTCTCACGACCCCAACGGGCGGTTTGTGTGATGCGAGTGCAACGTTGGGATATACCGCTCCCGGTTTGGGTAAAGCGATGATCGTTTATCACGATTTTGAAACCGATAAAGCAATGGCCGGAAAAAGTGATTTAGGAACCGAATGGGATCTCCTCTATACCAATGCCATACCGGGAATCAAAGGTCTTAGCGCTCTGGCCAAAGCCGCTTATTATCAAGGCGGTGACGTTGCGCTTAATACTAAAGATGTCACTAAAATCTGGCTGCAGCTCGGGTATAAATTTTAAAGCTTGAAAAAATCCCGACATATTTGAATAATCTTCTCCTGTCGGGGTTTTCCGACCGGTTCACTCTGACGAATGAAATGAACCTGATCGATCAGGTCATGAATCCCAGCCGGGATAACCGACGTTAAAAATTGTCGCAATGCCGAACTCACCGCAGGAGCACGACCTGCGGTGTTGATCCCCACACACAAATCTCCCTCGACGATCAAAGCCGGAAAAATAAAACTGCACAACGCGGGAGAATCGACACAATTGACTGCTATTTTAGACATCATACACGTATGATAGATTTTTTCTTGCTCACCCAAGTCATCCAACGCTCCTATGACTAAAAAACGCCCCCCGCAATCACTCAGTTCATATTTGCGCTCTATTAGAGTAATCGGATACTCTTTGGCAAGAGTACGAATCTCAGGATGAATTTCGGGTGCTATGACACTGAGTTTCGGCAAGAATTTTACCAATTGTTCAATTTTACGCAATGCCACCTCCCCTGCCCCGATAACCACACAATCTTGATCTTTTAAATCGACGAACATCGGGAAAAGTGCCATTGTCAATCCTTTGCAATAAACTGATTAAAAATTAACCAAAAATTTGTTTTTCTTATCGCTATTTTACACTATTATTTTTAAAGACAAAAAAGTCCTAATAAGGAATATCCTATGAACGGAAAATTATATTTAATCGGTTGCGGACCCGGCGATGCCGATCTCCTCACCTTGAAAGCTCTTAAAACCATCGAAAAATTGGATGTCGCACTCATCGATCATCTCCTCACCCAAGAGATCATCGACCTCATCCCACCACATACCAAAGTGGTATTCGTCGGAAAAGAGAAAGGAAAGCACAGCTTCCCCCAAGGTGAGATCAATGCGATGATCACCGAATACGCATTGCAAGGCTACACCGTCGGACGACTCAAATGCGGTGACCCCTACATCTTCGGGCGTGGAACCGAAGAGGCGATTTATGCTTCGCAAGAGGGTATTGATACCGAAGTGATCCCGGGAATTTCATCCGCCCTTTCCGGCCCCCTCTCCGCCGGAATCGCCCCGACCGCGCGCGGTGTCAGTACGGGTGTATCGGTCGTATCGGCACACCTCTCAGGAGATCGTGTCAATCTCTCATGGATTCCTATGTTAAATGTCGAAGATCACACCACGGTAGTCCTCATGGGTCTTAGCCGAACCCAACAAATCGTGAAAGAGGCATTGGATCAAGGTGTAGATGCCGCATTGCCCGTCGCGATTATCTCCAATGCTACCACAGCACACCAGAGCTCTATTATTACGACATTAGGTGAACTCATCACAGCTTCCAAAGGAGCTCCGAAACCTGCCATTTTGGTTTTCGGAAATGTCGTCAATTTAGCGCAAGTTCTCCCAACATATCGTTACGAACCCAAGGAGAATCGTTATGACATCGTTACAGCAAGCTAATGCCGAGCGAAGTGTCAAACGGCACAAAACCGAATCGATCAAGGATGCTTTTAGTGCACGTGAAGCATGGGAACGACTAATCGGATATTCCAAAACAGGGTATGCGTCGATCACCGACGAAGATAAAGATTTCGTCCTCAAAAGCTTCGGTGTATTTGATCGCCCTGCTACCCCTGAACGGTTTATGATTCGCGTTCGGATCGCCGGAGGTGCCCTCACATCCCACCAAGCATCGGTATTGGCCGATGTTGCACAACGTTTCGGGCGTGACTACATCGATCTAACAACCCGTCAGCAGATCGAACTGCGTTATGTTGCTATTGAGGATCTTCCTGAAGCGTTAAAACTTTTAGAAGATGTAGGGCTCACGAGCTATCAAACAGGCGTCGATAATTTCCGAAATATCCTCCTCGACCCTCTCGATGGATTAGCCGAAGATAACGTTATCACATGTCACACCCTCCTCCAAGAGATTCAAGGGGTATTTTTAAAAAACGACGAGTGGATCACTACGCTGCCTCGTAAATTCAACATCGGTATCAACGGCTCACGCTCCAACCGCTGCAACATCTTCGGTCAAGACTTCGCCCTCGCCCTCGCCCAAAAAGAAGGAGAATACGGGTTTAATCTCTATCTCGGAGGACGGGTCGGCCATCTCGCACAAAGTGCGGATATGTTTGTTCTTCCCTCCCAAACCAAAGCGGTATTTGTTGCCGTTGCGTCCCTCTTTAAAACCTACGGATTTCGGGATAATCGCAACAAAAACCGTCTCAAATTCCTCATCGAAGCAGTCGGGATAGAGGAGTTTCGCAGCGCCATTATCGAATCGCTGGGACACGATATGCCTCTAGCGGGGAGAACACTGTGCGATGCCGAGGGGGGAGATCACTACGGCCGTATCGTGCTCAAAGAGGGAACGCTCGCCCTCTATGCCGCCGTCCCTAGCGGAGTCTTTAGCGGCAGCGATTTGATGGAAGCCGCCCGAATCGCCGAATCCCAAAACGGAGCCATCCGCCTCACTATCGAGCAAAATTTGATTCTGACAGAGATCAGCAATGAAGAGGAAGCACTGTCATCTTCGCTGTTTTCGAAATACCCCAACCGACCATCGCCCTATATGGCGAACCTCATCGCGTGCGCCGGAAGCGAGCACTGCCCCTTTGGGGTTATCCCCGGAAAATCCGATGCGATTGCCATGAGCGAATTTTTAAGCAGCGCTGTCCCGATTGAAAATGCCAAAGTACGCCTCTATTGGTCAGCGTGTATCAAAGGGTGCGGCATCCACGGTGCGGGAGATTTGGGATTTGTGGGGTGTAAAGTTCCTCGTGATGGGAAAACGACACTTGGGGTCGATATCTTCCTCGGCGGCAGTCTCAGCCACAATGACGAAGAGGCGAAACTCTTTCTAAAAGGGATCACTCTCGAAGAGGCACCCCACTACGTAGCGGAGTTAATAAAACTCTATCGGGATACTCGATTCGATGGTGAAAGTTTGGAGCAGTTTATCAAACGTCTACGCTCCCACTATGAGATCAGTGAAATCGCCGATATCGTGCGCCATAATTATGCAATCCTACATGAAGGCGGAGCCGATTTTCATAGCTTTGATCGGATTGTACTATGATTGAGCCGATCGCTACAGGATGCCCGTTTTGCGGGACGGGATGCGGCTTGAGCGTCGAATGTACCGATAAAGGTATAAAAGTGAAGGGAGATAAAACCAATCTTTCTACCCACGGAGATTTGTGTTTCAAACCGATCCAAATGGCAAAAGGACTCGATGCCAACCGCCTCACCACTCCGCTGTACCGATCCCGTAAAACCGACCCCTTCTGCGAAATATCGTGGGAGGATGCGATCTGCATTTTAGCCGATCAGATTAAATCTCTTCCCCTTGAAGCCCTCTATTTTTACCTCTCAGGACAACTCCTCACCGAGGAGAGCTATCTCTTTACGAAACTGATCAAAGGATATTTGGGAACGAACAACGTCGATGCGAACTCACGATTGTGTATGGCAAGTGCCGTCATCGCCCACAAAATGGCGTTCGGAAGTGATGGAGCCATCGGAAATTACGCCGATATCGACGATGCCGATGTCATCCTCATCAGCGGTTCAAACCCCGCATGGGCACACCCGATTCTCCACCGCCGTATTATGGCACGTAAAAAATCCCATCCCGAAACCCAAATCATCGTTATCGATCCGATCCGTACCGAAACCGCCGAGAAAGCAGATCTATGGCTGGGACTTCACAGCGGAAGCGATACGATGTTCTACAATGCCCTTTTGGGAGAACTGTATCGAAAAGGGGGATGCGATTTGGATTTTATCGACCGCTGCAGCGAAGGATTTGAGCTAACCCTCACCGAAGCACTTAAAATCCCGTTTAGCGATGCCATTGCCTTATGCGGGCTTTCCCTCAAAGATGCTTCAACCCTTGTGGAACTTTTCGGATCGGACAAAAAGATTCTGGGATTATGGTGTCAGGGACTTAATCAAGCCGTAGATGGCGTTATGCGCAATCTCGGATTCATCAACCTCTTTCTCGCCACAGGACGGATCAACGCCAACAAAGGGCTTCCATTCTCTCTCACCGGTCAGCCTAATGCCATGGGGGGACGTGAAGTGGGCTACCTCTCTAATGGCTTACCCGGATACCGTGATGTCCGTAACCCTCAGGATCGTGAAGTATGTGAGCGCCATTGGAACCTCTCCTCAAATTCGATCTCTTCAGAAATAGGGATCACTATCACCGATGCTATCGAAAAGATTTTGCACAATGATATCCGTTTGTTATGGGTTGCCTGCACGAACCCGTTCCTCACCCTCCCCGATGTTTCTAAAACCCGCTCTGCACTTTTGCAAAACGATCTTTTTTTAGTTGTCCAAGATTGTGTACTGAGCGAAACCGCCTCTCTCGCAAATCTTGTCCTCCCGAGTGCCGCGTGGGGCGAAAAAGAGGGGAGTATGACCAATTCGGAACGCTTTATCAAACGTGTCAGAGCCTTTAAACCTGCCCCTGATGGGGCAAAAAGCGATATGAGTATCGTGTGTGATGTTGCGAAAGCACTTGGATTTTCGGGATTTGATTTTACCGAGCCCTCAGAGGTCTATCATGAGTATCAAATACTCACAAAAAGTCGTTTATGCGATCAAAGCACACAGGAGTATGAGACCCTCTCTTATCAGTGGGGAGGGGAACGGCTGTATCCGAATGAAGTGTTTGCAACCGCTTCACACAAAGCACAATTTCATCCGATTGTCTCTTCCGCTCTAGAGTTAAACGAAGATGAATTCGTTCTCCTTACCGGACGGACAAAAAAACAGTGGCATACTATGACCCGTACCGGTGAGATCGCAGAACTGCTCAAAGATGAAGAAGAGGCATATATATTGATAAATGAATCTGAGGCAAATGAAAAAGCGCTTAAAGAGGGAGATATTGCCGTAATATCGAATGATCTCGGATCCTTGGAACTACCCATCCGTTTTGGAATCTTGGCACCCTATCACCTCTTTTCTCCGTTCGGGTATTCGAAAGCTCCGATTAACACCCTCGTACCGACACAAAACGATCCGCTCTCTTTTCAAAGCGCTCTGAAATCGGCACGTGTTCAGATTCGTCCCCTTTAAAGAGAAAAAATTACTGCTGTTAAACTCCTATCCGCTATAATTTGTGTTATGAATACTTTCCATATCGATCCGCCCCCTACTCTCCCGACCCGACAATGCCGCTTTATCGCACGGCTATTAGGATGGATCTTAAGCTACGGAAATTATGGTATTGCCTTGATAATAGGATGGCAAAGTGATTGGTTTATCGCTATCGGGGTATTGTTATTGGGGTATATAGTATTTGGGATCATCCGAAGTAAGCTTCGTAACGATTCGATCCCGCTCGCGCAGAGGGAAACCCCCTACAATGATTACGCGATTGCGACATGGTATCTTTCACATAATCATTGTTTTTAAGAGGTGGCGTTCACAATCAGTCGCGATTGTGATTTTTATGATGCCCTTTATGCTTTCCATTATCGCGATGTTCACGATCTCGATCTACATAGACCACTTTCTCTCGTGTAATCACTTGTGTTGTAGAACGAGTTGTCTCTTTGCTTCCGACAGCAGCACCCAATGCACCACCGACTCCTCCGCCGATAATCGCACCGTTTTTACCGCCCGTTGCTGAACCGACTGCAGAACCGACTCCCGCACCAACCATACTACCGACTACCGCTCCTCCATCTATCTCGCCGGCATTTACCGACACTGCCAACATAAGCGATAAAATCAAAGTTGATTTTGTTTTCATAATAGTGTTCTCCTCTTTTGTATTCATGCAATTTTACCCATAAAACGGTCACACAACAGTCATAAGAATGTTAATCAAGTTAAATGAAGCGATAATCCCCCTAAGCTCCCATCCGCTATAATTCGGATCAGTATCTTCGTTTCAAGGAATTAACGTTTATGGCATTAGTCGATCTCCTCGGTGTCAGCAAACACTACGAAGCCCAAAAAATTTTAGAGAACATCAACTTCCATATCGACGAAGGTGAGCGTATCGTTATTGTCGGCAAAAACGGCAGCGGTAAATCAACGCTGATGAAAATCGTCCATGGTTCTCTTGATACCGACGGCGGTGAGCGGATCAACCGTCAAGGGATCGAGATAAAAATGCTCTCCCAAGTGCCGAAGTTCGATCCCTCTCATAATGTCCGTGAAGCGATCGAAGCAGGGTTAGGAGAGCTCAAATCGGCAAAGGTACGTTTTGATGAGATTTCGGCCCTCCTTGCTGAAGAATTTGATAACGCCTCGCTCCTTGAGGAACAATCCCATTTAACCAATTTTCTCGATCACCACAATGCATGGAACCTCGATGATAAGATCGAGCGGGTCATGCACCATTTTATGCTCAAAGAGTACGAAAACAAAAAGGTCGATCTCCTCAGCGGAGGGGAACAGCGACGTGTCGCCCTCGCATCGCTGCTTCTCCAAAAACCCGACATACTGCTGCTCGACGAGCCAACCAACCACCTCGACGTCTACATGGTCGAATTTCTCGAAGAGCTGATCCTCAAAGAGAAATTTACCCTCCTCTTTATCTCGCATGACCGTTATTTCATCGATCAAATCGCAACCAAAACGATAGAAGTCGAAGATTGTGCTCTGCGTGAATTCAACGGCGGCTACAGCAACTATCTGGAGCAAAAGCAAGAGCTTCTTCGCACCATGGCACAGCAGCACGACAACCTCCTCAAACTCCTCAAAAGTGAAAACGAATGGCTCCGCAGAGGGGTAAAAGCACGTTTAAAACGGAATGAAGGGCGAAAACAGCGGGTATTGCAGCTACGCGAAGATGCCAAAAACAACCCGTCCAAAATCCGCAAAATGAAACTGGAATTGGAGCGGGAAGCAAAACACTTTAACCGAGGTGAAGGGATCAACCGCCAAAAGATGCTGTTTGAGATCGAACATCTGGGGCTAAAGCTCGGTGATAAAACACTTATCAAAGATTTCTCGACCCGTATTTTGCAAAAAGACGTTATCGCCGTCGTCGGACCTAACGGAAGCGGTAAATCGACACTGCTTAAAGCCCTTCTAGGACGTCTTAAACCGACAAACGGCATCATCAAGATGGGAGATCTCACCATCGGCTATTTCGATCAGCACCGTGAGATGCTGGATGATAATCTCAACCTCATCGAAACGTTCTGCCCTCACGGCGGAGATCGTGTCGATGCGCAAGGGCAAGACTACCATGTCTACGGCTATCTCAAAAATTTTCTCTTTCCGCGAGAGTTTCTCGATAAAAAAGTAGGAGTCCTCAGCGGCGGAGAAAAAAACCGTGTCGCTCTCGCCCTCCTCTTTACCAAAAAGGTCGATTGTCTCATCCTCGATGAACCTACGAATGATCTCGACATCCCTACCATCAATATCCTCGAAGAGAAGCTCCAAAACTTCCCAGGTGCGGTTATCCTCGTCAGCCATGATAGATATTTCGTTGATAAGATTGCCAAAAAGCTCTTTATCTTTAAAGGTGACGGCACTATCGAAGAGAGCTACAAGCCTTACAGCGAATATCTCGAAGATGAAAAAGAGCTCAGTGAAATGGATGCGATGGAGGCCGAATTTGCCAAATCCGCAACCACCACGACAGTAGTGCAGAACGAAAAACCGAAAGTATTCAAACTCACCTTCAACGAACAGCGTGCACTTGAAAAACTACCCGCTGAAATCGAGACGCTCGAAGCCAAGATTGATGAGCTGAACGCCTCTCTCGCCGATCCGAAAAAATACGAAAAAATAGGGATTAGTATTTTGGCAGAAGAGTTGGAAAAAACGAAAGCTCTCTATGAAGAAAAAGTGGATGAGCTTTTAACGATTGAAGAGAAAGCGGAAGAGATCGAAGCGCTCAAAAAGGAGGCTTAACGCCCCCCTTTGCCTCCACCCATTCCACCGCCCATGCCTGAGCCCATACCGCCCCCTTGCATCATCCCCTGGCCTGAACCTTGGTTTTTCATTTTCGGAGTACGGTTTTCCGGTTTATTCATAAATTTCTCATGCTGTTCTTTGCTCATCGATTGCTGACGGTTCATAAGCTCGTTATGAAGTGCTTCACGCTCTTGCTGAGATGTCATGGTTCCCCGTTTTTCGAGAAGCTCATCGGTCTTCATCTCTTTAAAACGGTTTTGAATCTCTTGTTGAGCCTCTACACGCTCTTGATTCATAACCGGCATCTCTGCAGATACAATAGTAGAGAGTAAAGCCGTAGCCGATACGATCATAAGTAACATTTTCATCGGAAACTCCTTTGAGTAGTTTTGATTATTCTAATACCATTTTGTTAATAGAATGTTAAGTCTATCTGTAATAATTGTATTCATCCCAAAAGTTTAAGCTATCCGTTTCGGAAAAGTTAACCGAAAACATGCCCCTGCTTCGTTTTGAATCAATTCAACCGATCCTCCCAACTGTTCTGTGAGGATTTTACGGGCAAAATAGAGCCCGTATCCATGACCGGCTTCATTCTTAGTACTTACACCCGCTTCAAAAATCTTTCTTGCCTGTTCATGTGTCATCCCATCCCCGTTGTCATAGATATCGACACTTACCTTTTCCCCGTCTTCCCACCCGCTGAGTGTGATTTTTTTATCGATCCGATCCGCTTTTTCAAGAGCTTCAATCGCATTTTCGATAAATACCGAAAAAAGGTGAAGCAACCGACTGCTCGGTACCTTCGTATCGATGGTCATCTCTGCAGAAATATCAATCTCCAAAGTGATATTGGCGGCATTTAAATGAGGTTCCAAAAGACGTTTAACCTCCTCAACAGAGATTTTTACTTTTACCACGCCTGCTTTATCACTGTGAAAGTGATATAAACTCTCCAAACTATGGGAAAGATGTTCTAGAATCTCTTCACTGCGTCCCAGCTCATCATCGATATACCCACACGATTGTTCCGCCAATCTGCGCCGTATCCGAAGTAAATAGGTAGAAAGAGTGTGCAATGGACGTCGCCACTGATGGGCGACAAAAGCGACCATCTCTCCAAGCTGCGCCATACGTGCTTGTTCGATGAACAATTTATCCTGCAAAGCTTTCTCATCTTCAAACTTTTTACGTTCTGTAATATCAGTGCCGGAAACCACTACACCGATGATATTTCTCTCATCATCATAGACAGGATGGTATCGCACTAGTAAATAGGCTCTATTCCCCTCATTAAAATCGAACCACGATTCATAGGAAACATCTCCACCCAAAAATGCCTGATCAAGATAAGGTTTGATGATATTTTGAAAAAATTCCGTCCCCGCTATTGATTCAACATGATGTCCTACAATCTCTCCATAAGAGCGATTAAATGCTTTTACATACGCTTGATTAACAGCACGATAGATATAATTCAGATCAACAAAAGAGAGCATATTGTCCGTTTGATCGACGAGATTAAAGAGATGCGCTTTAGAGGTATATTCAGTAAATTGGTTCATGAGAGACGATATCCTAATTTCGGAGTCGATTGAATATTGAGACCGACTACTTTTTTGCGTAGATTACTCACCACTATTTTAAGGGCATTTCGACTTATCTCCTGCGAACCGTAGAGTGTATACTCTATCTCTTCATAACTAACAATCTTTCCCCGATATTTGAGTAAAAGCTCCATCAAAGAAATCTCCAAATGAGACAATCGCAACATTTCTCTATTTTGGAAAATAGCTTTACTCTGAAAGTCATAATACATATTTTCACAAATATCAATATTCTTTAAAATTTTATCTTTTGTGTTTTGTTCTAGTATTTGAAACAATGTATTTAATTTATTCATAGTAATCGGTTTAAGTAGATACTCCTCAAGCTTCAAGGGGATAGCATTAAGTAGATAATGTTGATGCGAATAGGAACTTAAGATGACAATCGGGATATTCGTATTATTCGTACGAATTCGCCGTATTAACTCCAAACCATCCATCTTAGGCATTTCAATATCCGTCAAAATAATATCCGGATTTCTCTCCTGATACATTTTCCACCCTTCCATCCCATCATACGCACTGAACACTTTGGCAAACTTAGATTCTAACAAATAAGATAGGTTATCGTTACTTTCAATATCATCTTCAACTATTAATATTGTTTTATCACTATTTCTAATATACATGATTCTCTTTGTGAATAATTTTTCCTTATTTTAACCCAAACTAAGTTTAACGAAACCTTTTACAAACCACTATCCATTAATATTGTAGGCAAACTGATATTGAAGGGATTGAATGCAAGAATTGACTTTCGGTGAGCACGATATTATCGTCTCCAAAACTGACACCCAAGGAAAAGTAACCTACGGCAACGAACTTTTTTTACAATTAGCAGGCTACCAAGAACATGAAATTATCGGTGCACCGCACAATATTGTCCGACATCCCGATATGCCGAAACTAATTTTTAAACACTTATGGGAAACAATCCGATCGGGTCGTGAGGTAAATGCCTACGTTATCAACCAAGCCAAAAACGGTGACTACTACTGGGTATATGCAAATGTCACCCCTTCCTTGGACAAAAACGGCAGAGTGGCAGGATATTACTCCGTCCGCCGAAAACCCTCCCAAAAAGCACTAGCACAAGTCAAACCGCTCTATCAGCGTCTCGTCAATGCAGAACGCTCAGGAGGAGTCGTACAATCACAAAAGATACTGGATGAATTACTAAAAAATTATGGAGGCCGCTATGACAAATTCATCTTATCTCTCTAAATTACAGTTTATCGCTATTCTTTTTTTAGGATTGTTTTCCTTGGGCTTCGTCGTTGATTTTTTTCTTCACGGATTCAGTTGGTTTGATACCTTTATACTTGTTACGTATATCTCAATGGCTTATATTTTTAATCTCCAACTCATTGGGCTAAAAGTTCATTTACGTAAATCCCTCAATGTTTTAGAAGATGCCGTACAAGGAAATTTTGAAGCGCGAGCTACCAATATCGTCGATCTTGGTGAAGCAGGAAGAGTCTGTCACGGCGTTAATAACCTGATCGATCAGATGGAAACTTTTATGCGGGAGATGCGCGCTTCGATCGACTATGCCTCCAATAACGAGTATTTCAGACGTTTTAATACACAAGGGCTAAATCCCATACTCGCGTATGCCGGAGATAAAATAAACGGCAGTATTACCTCTATGCAGGAAAATTATCATCATCAGCTCCGTACCGAGCTCAATGCCGATTTAGCAACCATCAATAAAAATAATGAACAATTAATCGGTCTCCAAAAAAGTTTTATGAACAATACGTCAAAACTCGAAGTGATATCAACCAATGTTAAAGAAGCCGCATCTATGTCGATCGAGCGGGCAACAGACGCTGAAAAAGTAGGCACTAAACTCGAAGGGCTCAATGTCCTCATCGATCAAAATGCTAATTCCACTGCTATGTTAGAGAACCGATCCAAAGAGATCACCGCAATTATCAACCTCATCAGTGATATTTCTGATCAAACCAATCTCTTAGCCCTCAACGCCGCAATCGAAGCGGCACGCGCCGGAGAGCATGGACGAGGATTTGCGGTCGTTGCCGATGAAGTGCGTAAGCTTGCGGAAAGTACCCAAAAAGCAACAGGAGAGATCCGTGCTACTGTACAAGTATTGCAACAAGAGAGTATGGAAAACTCCGCTAATTCTATAGAAATGCGGGAAGTAGTTTCTGAGTTTACATCTCTTATGCACACCTTTCAACAAAGTATGAATCACCTACGCCACAGTACCGAAATGATCGATAACGAACTTTCCAGCATACAAGACCGTATCTTTATCAATCTCATTATGATCGACCATATCGTTTTCAAAACCAATGCCTATACGTCGATCAATTTAGGAAAAAAAGTAGCTGAATTCGGAGGACATACCCACTGTCGATTAGGTAAATGGTATGCGGATGATGGGAAAAAACGGTTCGGACATACGCAAAGTTTTGGTAAAATGGATAAACCTCACGCCATAGTTCATGATAATGTAATGGAATCGATGAGATGCCTTGAAGGAGAGGACACGTGTGTTGCAAACCGCGATCTTATCCTAAACGATTTTAAAGCTATGGAGATCGCGAGCAGTGAGCTTTTCGGTCTTGCCGAAGCAATGATTGAAGAGAATCACCGCAAATAAGTCGAAGGCGGGTTAATCCGCCTCGATCTCAAGTTTAAATTTGTCATCCATAAATTTTCGCGCCTCTTCATCACTCATCGAAGAGGATTGTAACAATGCATTTTGGACTTGAACCATACTCAACTCTTTTTGGTTCTTCCCTTCGAGAGTGATCTCATCAACCTCCCCTTTTAACATCTGAATCATTGCACGAATCAAATCTTTTTCTACCACTCCCCGAGTATTCGGCAAATCGGCTTCAAAACGTTTGGCAATCGCTGTATTGATCGCTTGAGATGCTTTTTCTTTATCGTTCAATTCTGAGGGGCTAAGAGCAAACTCTTTTAAGAAGATCGCTTGTTCCTCTTTTTGCAAGGTATCGGTAAAAGTTTTAACCGACTCGTAGGTAACATCCGAAATAGCACGATTTTCAACTTTAAGTGCAAATTCTTCGAGTATCATCGAATCAGGAGCCGTGCTTGACACCTCTCGCGCACTCATTGAAAATTCTAACGGCATAATGGCATTATCGATACGAAACTGATCGATTTCAAGATGTTTGATATGCATTGAATTCCCCTCAACCTCACCATGGAGTGCAAGGTTAATCGTACTGAGCTTGCCGAGTGTACTTTGCTGAAACGCATTACTCACATTTTGGGCAATCATTTGTCCGATAATCGGTTTAGGGAGAGCGACTTCATCGGCTTCGATATCGATAGAAGCTTCAACATTTTCCCCTTTTCCAAAGGCTTTAAATTTTGCCAACTCTTCTACGTTACCCAGACGAAGAGAACCTATACTGAGCTGTTCTTGCCCCATTACCGAAAATTTTATCGCTTCTATCTCACAATCGGTTGCAATGATTCCACCGCAATCGATACTCTTATAGCTCATCTCTCCGCCGATCAATACGAGACTCTCTTGATAAGCGCCGATCGCTTTTACCAACTCCTCTTTCACTTGTTCATTTTTGTAATGAGCCAATGCACTCGTCCCGACAACCAGCACCGCCGCAGCAAGAGAGAGATGAAGTTTATATTTTTTATAAAATGGCTCGTTTGTTTTTTCTTCTACCGGTAATTCTTCGTTCACGCGTTCCCTTATTGTATGTAATCAACGACTTTTGAGAGGGTCGTTACCTCTTTTATCAGGCTTACCACTTCTTGATGGGCAGGATGAGGAACATAAACATCCAATGCCGCTTGCTCCTCAAACTGTGATATCAATACCATATCAAACGATCTCTCACTTCGGCTGATATCGATCCCTACTTCCATCGAGTGGAGCGTATTGATTTTCGAAGGGAGTGCTTCGAGCATCTCTTTCACACGTGCCATATTTGACTCTTTATTCTCTTCTTTAAATTGGAACATTACGATATGTACTAACATCAATTTCTCCTTATCTTTCAATCAAATCTTTTAAACTCTGGCGAGGCGATTTCCCCTCTAAAATTGCGTACACTTCTGCCGCGATAGGGAGATAGATGCTACGGTCTAACGCTATCTCATGAAGAGCATAAGCCGTTCCTATCCCCTCACTCACTTCACCGATCTCTTCACAAACGGCCTCTTTTGTTTTTCCGCTCGCTAACCCAAGTCCTACCCGATAGTTACGGGACATCGAGGAGCTGGCGGTCAAAAACAGATCTCCCGCACCGCTGAGACCTAAAAAACTCTCCTGAGTCCCACCGTACGCCCGACCGAAACGCTCCATCTCGACAAGTCCACGTGCGATCAAACTGGCCGCCGCATTATGACCGAGAGCCAACCCCTCACAAATCCCCGCAGCGATAGCAATAACGTTTTTATAGGCTCCCGTAATCTCAGCCCCGATAACGTCACTGCTGGTATAGGTACGGATAAAAGAGGGGAAAAGATTAGCGATCGCACTCGCCGTGTCTGCAGATACGGAATTCACCACAAGTGCCGTAGGAAGAGAGCGCATTACTTCACTCGCGAAGGAAGGACCCGATAAAAAGGCGATATTCTCCGCAGGCACATACTCCCCGTAAATTTCATTCAAAAAGCGTCCGCTGCAGGCTTCAATCCCTTTTGCGGCAACGAGAATTTTCTGTCCGTTATAGACAAAATTTTCCTTTAGCCACTGCGCGACCTGCTGTGCGGGAACCGTAATGATAAGGTACTCACACGCAAGTACTTCGCCCAGAGATCTAAAATTTGACCAATCACGAGGTGTTCGTGAGGTAATAATCACCTCGTTTTTCTCAGACATGGCAAAGGCGAGAGCTTCACCCCATTTGCCTGCTCCGATTACCCCGACTTTAGCCATTTTAGCCCCCCATCAACGCGGTAAGTTCCGCAATTTTATCTTCATATCCGACCACCACGAGAATATCATCCGGATCGATGTGGTGGTTATGTCCGCGCGCCGTAAAACTGAATGTAGCGGAGAGTTCATGATCGACGATTGCCAGTACCAATACATCGTGTTCTCCTGCCCAATCAATATCGTAGAGATGCTTCCCTACCAAAAATGCTCCCTTAGGAACCGTAATTTGGGCGATTTTTAACGACGAATTTTCATACAAAATATCGTGAAGCACTTCGGTAACAGTCGGTTTCTCTAACATTTCAGTGATGACGTTTGCCGTAATTTGGAGGATTGACATCACTTTGTTCGCCCCCGCACTTTTCATCTTTGCCGCACTCTCCTGATCACCGGCAAGGGCGATAATAGAGAGGTGTTCAAAAGTGGAACGTAGAGATATGGTCAAAAAGACATTCTCCGCATCGTTACCCAGTGCACAAAAAGCGATTAAATCATTCGGATCAAATCGTTCTTCGATACTTTTCCAATCTTCACCTAAATCAAAATGCTCCGTCTCAAATCCCGCTATTTCAGCCGCTTGACGTTCATTATCATCCATAACAAAAACAACAAAAGATTCGTATTCATGGACGATTTGCAAAGCGATTTGTTTAGCATATTCGTTAAAACCAAACACAACGGCACTGCGGTATGTCATTTTCTCCCCTTATGGTAGAGTAGTGTTTTAAATTCATCGATCAATGCTCTCGTGCCGATAACAATCGCCACATCTCGTTCATGAATAACGATATTTTCGGGAGGGTTAAAGAAAAACGATTTCTCTTGCGTTTTATAGACCCCTAGCACAATCAGCCGTTTGTGAAACAACGGCAAACGGCATATATCAAAAAAGCGGCTTGCCATGGTCGTATCTAATCCAATCTCATCCATAAAAACACCGTTGTTTTCAGAACGGAGGGCATGAATCACTTCAAACGCCACGGGTCGCCCACTCACCTCTTTACTGATCAACCCGATTAATTCCTGAGTATAAACAACCTCATTGATTCCGGCGAGTGAGAGTTTACGGCGATTCTCCTGATGAACCAGTATCGACAGCAAAGAGACACTTTTCGAGAGTTCTCGGATGGTCAGTGCCGTATAAATATTATATACATCGCTCTCTTGCAATAAAATAACTGAAATAACCTGCTTTTCAAAATCGATCCGCAGCGCATGATAAGAGTGGAGCGATCCCGAATCAAACGCCAGTGCTAAAAAGCCCTCTTTTTGTGCCTGCGCCACTTTTTCAGGATCTTTCTCTAAAATAACCGCTTTTTTACCGCTCTTTTTAAATCGCTCCGCTATCTGATACGCGAGGGGAGTATAGCCGCAAATCAGATAAAATTGCTTGATTTTTGAGACATCTTCAATGAGTTTATCCTCTTTGATCTCATCGAGTTTTTCGGTAAATGCCGATACCACGATAGAGGTCGCAAAGGAGATAACGGCGATCCCCGCTACGATAATCGCCATAGCAACGGTTCGCCCCTCCGTCGTGACCGGAACTAAATCGCCGTATCCGACGGTGAAAATCGTCACGACCGACCAATAAACGGCATCAAAAAGGGTATTGATCGGCGAAGCGGGATTATTCGCTTCCATGACATAAATCAAAACCGAAGAGACGATAATGATTACCGTCGCAAAAACAGCAAGGGTAAAAAGTTCAAACTTTTTCGATGAGAGGATCGAGAGAAACTGGGACAAACTTTTGGCGTATCGAAACAGCTTAAAGACCCGAAAGAGGATAAAGACCCGTAACAATCGCATCTCATGGAAAAACGGCATAATCGCCAATAAATCTATGATAGCCGAAGGGGATACGACATATTCGAGTTTTTTCGCCCCGATAAGGCGCAACGTACCCACCCAACGAAACGGTCGTTGCAAAAAGAGGTCATGTTCGTACTCTTCAATAATCACTTTTGACGTATCGCTGTAAACCCACAATCGCAAAATATATTCAGCTAAAAATATGAGAGAGACGACGTAATTATTAAAAAAAAGCCACTCAGGGCTCACATCGTTTTTTACATGGAGAATCAAGATATAGACACTCATGGCGATCAACGCCATCATAGTGTAATCAAAAAACTTTTTATACGGGTATGAAGGGTTTTCGAGAAGATTATGAAAAAACTTTTTAACGTGGCGATAGCGTGGGGAAGCGTGAAGATAAAACGCGATCCCTACAATCCATTCTCCAATCATAACTAGCTCTTATTGCGCTAGTTTAGATTGGAGAATTTCATTCAATGTATTCGGATTTGCCGAACCTTTCGATGCTTTCATCGCTTGACCGACGAAGAATCCGAAGAGTTTATCTTTTCCTGATTTATACTCGGCTACTTTATCAGCGTTTGCGGCGAGAATTTCATCGATCAATGCTTCAAGAGCACCTGTATCACTCACTTGTTTAAGGCCCAGTTTTTCGATAACCGCATCGATATCTCCGCCGTTTTCGAGGAGGTAATCGAGAACCTCTTTCGCCGCTTTGCCGCTAATCACAGACTCTTCGATACGCTTGACGAGAGTTCCGAGCATTACCGCACTGATCGGTGAGGTTGAGGGACTCATACCGCCGCTCAAACGCCCTTGGAGCTCAACCGTGAGCCACGTTACCGCATTTTTCGCACTGATCCCCTGCTCCAACATCGCTTCAAAATAGTGCGCGGTTTCAAGTTCAGCCGTAATAACCGCCGCGTTATAGTCATTGATTCCGAACTCACTCACAAAACGCTCTTTTTTCGCATCGGGGAGTTCAGGGATATTGCAGACATCGGCATACATTGCATCATCCACAATCACTTTGAGCAAATCGGGTTCAGGGAAATAACGATAATCCGCCGCTTCCTCTTTACCGCGCATCGATCTAGTCTCTTGTTTCACTTGGTCGAACAAGCGGGTCTCTTGAACGATTTCGCTCTCATAGGTGCCGTCTTCCCACGCTTCGCGTTGACGCGCTACTTCAAGTTCGATTGCCCGCTGAATAAAGCGGAAACTGTTGATGTTTTTGATCTCGACGCGGGTATAGAGTTTCTCATCCCCACGAGGTCGGATAGAGACGTTAACGTCAACGCGGAATGACCCCTCTTGCATATTGGCATCGGAGATATCGATGTAACGGACGATCGAATGGAGCTTTTTGAGATACGAAATCGCATCTTCGGCAGAGCGCATATCGGGTTCGGAAACGATCTCAAGAAGCGGTGTACCCGCACGGTTCAGATCTACTTTTGAGATAGCACCGTCATGGATATTTTTCCCCGCATCGGCTTCGATATGGGCGCGGTTAATACGGATCATTTTATGGCTTCCGTCTTCGAAATCGATAACGAGTTTTCCGTGTTCGACAACCGGGGTATAGAGCTGAGTGATTTGGTAGGCACTTGGACTGTCGGGATAAAAATAGCTTTTACGGTCGAAAAACGAAGTGCGGTTGATCGTCGCCCCTACCGCCGTACCGAACATCCCCGCTTTACGAACTGCTTCACGATTTAGCACAGGCAATGCACCCGGAAGGGCTAAACAAGTCGGACACGTGTTGGTGTTTTGTTCGTGGTTAAAGCTGGTAGGGCATGAGCAAAAAAGTTTAGACTGGGTATTGAGCTGGACGTGAACTTCCAAACCGATAATGGTTTCAAACATACGAAAAATTCCTTGGTTTATATAAAATAACGGATAGAGGCAAAACCGTAAGCACCGCACTCTTCAACCGCTTTTATCTGCTCTTGGGTCATAATACCGCCCAACGCAAAAATAGGTACTCTTATTTTATCCACTATTTCTTTTAAATCCTCTAAACCCTTGGGTTCACCTTTGGCTGGGGAGAAGAAAATCGGGCTGTAGGTGATAGCATCGGCATCTAATTCCTGTGCTTTGAGTGCTTCATCGTGAGTATGGGTACTGATAACGACATACAATCCTAGTTTTTTTGCCTCTGCTATTTCGTCAAACTGTGTGGAGGTTAAATGTACCCCATCCGCTTTTAATTCATGTGCAAGAAGATAATCACCATGCAATAGAACGCGCAAAATACGATAACTCCGCGACACCGCGACAAAAGTTTGGGCAAGATCACGGTAATGAGTCGTTTGTTTGTCTCGAAAGAGGGCAAAATCGGGGAGTGTGTGCGAATAGACGACATCAAGCGCCGATTCCAAAGCATCGGGCATACTGCCGTAAAACATCGGATCGGTGATAAGGTAGTGTTTCACGCGTCCGTTGGTGTAGCTTTGACTGTATCTCGAATCTCTTCGAGGAGTTCATTTTGTTTTGCAAGAATATCGTTACGATCGCGAGCCATCGACATCGTCTCTAATACCAACAGCAAAAATACCGCTAAAAAGATAAAGAGGAAGGTAAACATCAACGCGGGGACAATACCGAGGAAAACGAAAGATTGAAAGGTGACCCAGGCTCCGACGATAACGAAAGCCCAAGAGACGCCTCCGAGGAAGCTTAAAAGTGCATCGAATGTACTTCGCTTCATAAAGAGGGCTTAGTGGTCGTCGTGAAGAAGAACTGCACCGCCGAGGTAAACGTAGGTGAGCATCATGAAAATGAACGCTTGCAAGAACGCCATAAAGGTAAGCAATGCAAACGGGATCATCGGAAGCAACCACGGAGCCAACATCAAGATGACCATCAAGAACATGTCGTCCCCTTTGACGTTACCGAATAATCGGAAGCTCAAAGAGATGATACGGGAGATGTGAGAAACGATCTCGATCGGGAACATCAACCATGCCAACCACCATACAGGGCCCATAAAATGTTTCAAGTAGCTGATGATACCGTTACGACGAATACCTTCGAAGTTATAGTACGTGAAAACGACCAAAGCAAGTGCTAGGGTAAAATCCAAAAATGCACTCGGTGCTTCGAAACCGGGGATAACTCCGATAACGTTTGCGATACCGACGAAAAGACCGATAGTCGCAACAAGAGGAAGATAACGACGTGCTTCCGCTTTACCCATAACGTCCGCACCCATTGCGAGTACGCCGCTAAGATATGCTTCCATAACGTTTTGTGCTCCGCTTGGAACAAGACGGAGATTTGAAGTCGCCATTTTCGCAATAATCAACACGATTGCCGCTGCAAGCAGCATGTGTGTGAGGAAAATGAAGCTATGATCGTGGCTGATAAGGCCGAAGAAGGTAAACAACTCACCCATAGGTAGCGTCCTTTGCATGGAAATATTGACGGGATTTTACCCTGATAGAGATTAAATTCCTATAAACTCAGATGAAGGAGTTCTCTGCGAGCGTTTAAAATATCATCACTGATCGCTTTTTTAAGCGATTCGAGAGACTCAAACTTCTGATTTTTGCGTAAAAATTTGACAAAGCTGATCATCACCTTTTCACATTGACCGATAGTCTCACCTAAAATATGGCTCTCAATGGCGTAACTTCCGTCCGTTGTGACACGATGTCCGACGAAAACGACGGAGGGGTGGAAATGTTCCTCCTCATCGAGACGCGTGAGTGCCGCATAGACACCCTCATAGGGGAGCAAATATCCGGGGCATTCGAGATTGAGCGTCGGGACAAGTTCGGTTTTCCCGATCCCCTGCCCTTTGATGACGCTCCCTTTGATCGAGTAGTTGTGTCCTAAAAAGCGGTTGGCTCCGCTGATGTCGCCGATTTGGATTTTAGAACGGATTTTATGGGAGTGTACCGAATCGTCTTCGATACACACCTGATCGATCACTTTGACTTCCCCCGAAAAGAGTTCGCCCAGATTGGCATGGGAGTAGCGGCGGTTTTTTCCGAAATGAAAATCATATCCCACCACTATTTTACGCAAATGGGGAAAGCGCTCTCGCAGCATCGCTATAAAAGCTTCCCCCTCCAAATGACGAATATCCTCTAATGAATAATAGACAATCGGATAGTGGGTGTAGTGTTCACGCTCATGGGAGGGGGTGAGATTGGCATACCCCGTCTCGATGACGACAATGGCACCGTGATCCCCTAGCTCATTGAACAGCTGCTGATGCCCGATGTGCATCCCGTCAAATCCGCCGATGGCAATGGAATCAACCTTTGACAAAGCCATAACACGTCTCCTGATTTCCCTCTTTTCCCGCTATATGGGCACCCTCTTTTGCAACCAGTTTCCATCCCATCAGTGCACACGCATCTTCGAGACGGATCATCGCTTTGCCGATCGCTTTATCGTCTTTGACGACACCGTTTTTATCCCGTTTCACTTCACGCCCCACCTGAAACTGCGGTTTGAAAAGGAGGACGATGTATTTGGATGCGAGGCGATCAATCGATTCGAGGATCAGTTCCAACGGAATAAAAGCGACGTCACACGTAACAAGATCGTAAGAAGTTTCAGCGCTAAAGACTCGAATATCGGTATTTTCGTGAACACTGACGCGCGGATCACTCCGTAAACTCGGATGGAGCTGATCGCTTCCGACATCGACACAGGTAACACTCGCAACACTGTTTTCCAAAAGAACTTGGGTAAATCCCCCCGTCGAGGAGCCGATATCGAGGGCGCGAAGTCCGTTCAACTCCCACTCGGTATAGGGGAGAAACCCTTTTAGCTTGATCGCGGCACGGCTAACGTAGAGTTCCGTATCGGCGATGTCGACAGCCATCCCCTCCGCTACGTCATAAGAGACTTTATCGACAATCTTCCCATCCACACTCACCGCGTGCTCTTTAATGAGCTGCTGCGCTTTATTACGGCTCTCAACGAGGCCGTTTTCTACCAAATAACTATCAAGTCTCATTGTGTTCCATTATTTTTTAATACGTTATGGTGGCATAACTTTGTTTAGGATACCATTGCGGATCAGTTTTCAGCTCAAGGATTAGGTATGCATTCAGTTCAAGTGGTCGTCATCGGCGGAGGATACGGGGGTATTCGCGCAATCGAACATTTAGCGCACAACAGCCACATTACCGTCACGTTGATCGATAAAAATCCTTACCATTATATGCAAGCGGAAGTATACGACTTCATCGCCAATAAAGTCGATATGTCGGACGTAATGATCGACCTCCCCTCCCTTACCAAAAGTTTTGGTTTGGTCACCTTTATCTGTGAAGAGGTAAACGGTATCGATACGCTCACCTCTACCGTCTCAACCGCTACCCAAAATATCAAATACGATCACCTCATTATCGCCACCGGAAGCCGCACCTATTTTCCCGATTTCATCAAAGGGCTACGCGAACACACCCACGGTGTCAAAAGTATCCCCGCCGCTTTAAATTTCAAACAGCAGTTTGAACGCTCCCTTCTCAACCGCATCGAAGCGCAAACTAAAGGGTGCGACGTCGAACCTTTTAATATCGTTATTGGAGGAGCGGGTCTTTCAGGGGTAGAGATCGCCGCAGAGATGGCGGCGTATGCGAACCATTTTTACCAAAACGGCAACTTCGGATGTCGCGGAGTCGATGTCTACCTCATCGATGCGTATGAGACGATTCTTTTTGGGATGGATCCGTTTTTGATCGAGAGTGCCTATGAGCGGCTGAGTAAACTCGGGGTTCACGTGTGGCATAACAACCGAATCAGTGAAGTACGCAAAAACGAGATTCTTCTCGACAACGGTAAAATACTTGATTTCGAGTTTATGATTTTTACGGGGGGGATCGCCGCATCGACTCTTACCCAATACCTCGGGTTTGAAACGAATACTAAGGGGCATTTGATCGTCGATGAACATCTCAATATCCCAAACCATCCGAACATTTACGCTATCGGCGATATCACGCAAGCTCTGAATGAAGAGGGAAAATTCATCCCTCCGACCGCCCAACTTGCTGAACGAGGAGGTGAACACGTCGCCGCCAATATCTTACGTTCTCTCAAAGGGAAATCAAAACGCCCCTTTAGGTTTAAAAATCAAGGGGTAATGATCGCCCTCGGCGGAGAATACGGAGCAGGACTCCTCCCCGGAGGGATCAAGGTGAAAGGGTATATCGCCTATTTAATCAAAAAGGCTATTTTTTGGATGTACACTGCTCCCCTCCGTCACCGAAGCGCTATCGGGAAGCGCCGTTAGGGAGCGAAACTCGCTCTCAGTGAGCAACGTCACACCCAACTCGACCGCTTTATCGTATTTGCTCCCCGCATCTTCGCCATACACGACGTAATCGGTCTTTTTGGAGACCGAAGAGGCAACTTTCGCCCCTAACTCCTCTAATATCGCCTTGATACTATCGCGCGGCACCGACATCGATCCCGTGATCACGACACTTTTCCCTTTAAACGGGTTCTCGTGAGCTTCCACTTTGATCGGAGCTACGGGATTTAAAAGGGTACGGAGTTTTTCGATTTTCTCGCTGTTAACACGGGAAAATTCGAGGATCGATTCAACCATCTCACCCCCGAACCCCTCCAGTGCCAAAATTGCTTCACGGCTTGCGCTGTCAAATGCCGTTCCGAATGCACCGCACAATGTTTTAGAAGCTACTTCGCCGATATGTTCGATCCCCAGCGCATTGATAAAACGCCAGCAATCGCACCCCTTGACCGCCGCTATCGCGTCGATCAGGTTACGGCTCTTTTTCTCTTTGAACCCTTCCAGTGATAAGAGCTGTTCCATCGTGAGACCGAAGAGATCAGAGAGTTCGCGCACCATCCCCGCGCTATGAAGTGCTTCGACGATCTTGTCCCCTAACCCGTCGATGTTGAGGCATTGTTTGGAGGCAAAATAGATGATCGAATTGACCACCCGCGCTTCGCATGAGAGGTTCTGGCATTTGATCAACGCCCCCTCATCGAGAAGTTCCGAATGACAGACAGGACAATGCTTCGGTCGGTGAATGATCTGCTCACTACCGTTACGCTCAGATGCGATCACCTTGACGATTTTCGGGATAACGTCACCGCTTCGCAAAATAATGACTTTGTCCCCGAGTCGGATATCTTTACGCTCGATCTCATCGAAATTATGAAGCGTCGAACGCTCGACCGTAACCCCTTCGATATCGACAGGCTCGACGATGGCGACGGGAGTAACCACGCCGCTGCGCCCCACCTGCATGATCACTTCTTTGAGCGTCGTGAGCTTCTCAATCGCGGGAAATTTATACGCCGCCGCCCAACGGGGGTTTTTAACCGTATAACCCAGTTCATCCTGCACACGGATCGCATCGACCTTTATTACCATCCCATCAAGAAGCATCGCAAAATTATCCCGCTCAACGCGCATCTCATGGTAAAAGGTTTCGATCTGATCAGCGCTCTCACATAAATGGGTCATGTGGGGATTTCGGAATCCCAGACCATAGACCCACTCCATCCGCTCCGATAGATTTTTGATCTCGAGAGTATTGGCTCCGATACCGTAGGGCATAAACACCAACCGACGCGACGCGGTGATACGGGTATCAAGCTGTCGAAGGCTCCCCGCCGCCGCATTGCGAGGGTTGGCAAACAGCGATTCACCGTTACGTGAGCGCTCCAGATTGATCTTCTCGAAATCCTCTTTGAAGATCACCACTTCGCCCCGAATCTCGATCCGTCCCGTATACTCAATACTCAGAGGAATCGACTGGATCGTTTTGGCGTTTTGGGTAACCTCTTCCCCCTCTACCCCGTCACCGCGGGTGATCGCTTGTACCAATGCACCGTTATCATAGATCAGATTCAAACTCGCTCCGTCAAACTTCGGCTCACAGTAAAAGCGGACATCCCCGTACCCTTTCGTGATGCGATTGACCCACGTCTCCAACTCCTCGCGGTTAAAGAGGTCTTCGAGGCTCCACATACGGCTCAAGTGCTGTGCTTTCTCAAACTTATCCTGAGGGACATCGCCTACCCGCTGTGTCGGAGAATCGGGAATTATTTCATTGGGATGTTCACTCTCATACACTACCACCTGATGATAGAGGATGTCGTACTCCTCGTCCGTCGTGATCGGATCGTCGAGGACATAGTAATGATACGAGTATTTTTGAAGTTGTTTTACGGCGTTTTGGTATTCGGTTTGGGTCATCTCTAATCTTTTTGTCTAAATTTTTATTTTATTGCATTATCTATCAGTATCCACATTTTTTCCGGTTCTTTTTGCAAATACTTTACTTCTTCTTTATAGGTCAAAGAGAGTTCTTTAGCAACCGTGTCACGTATCTCTTTTGCCGTTTCGCTTCCGTTCTCAACCGCCATATCCAACAACGCATACGCGATAGCGCTGTTTTTAACAACCCCGTTTCCGAAAACGAACATCAGCCCAAGATTGGTTTGCCCCTCAGAGTTTCCTTGACGCGCCGCTTTAGAGTACCAATGGATCGCTTTTTTCAGCTCTTTTCTCTCTTCATACATTTGACCTAATCGTACTTCGGCATCGGCGTATCCGTGTAACGCCGCTTTGTGATACCAATCAATCGCTTGAATATCATTTTGAATCACACCTTGGCGCTGGGCATACATATCACCCAAACTCGTTTGCGCGGGTGCGTGTTCTTGCTCGGCGGCTTTTTGAAACCACCTCAATGCTTCTTTATACTCTTGAAGTGTCCCTTTGCCCTCATAATACATCAGCCCTAAATTATATTGTCCATCGGCATTGCCCTGTTCTGCCGATCGTCGATACCATTTGAGAGCTTCTTCAAAATTTTGTTCCGTGCCTCTGCCGTTCTCTACCATCCATCCAAAAGCGTTTTGGGCGATAGCATCCCCCTGCTGAGCTGCTTTGTGATACCAATGGGAGGCTTCGGTATCATCAGGAGAAACGCCATACCCGTATTCATACATCTCGCCGAGATTGGCTTGTGCGGGGGGATACCCTTGCTCTGCCGCTTTGGTATACCAAAAAAGGGCTTTCTCATAATCTTGAGTTACGTAAGAGCCGTTGTGGTACATAACACCCAACTTATATTGAAGGGTAGCATCACCGTCTTCGGCACTTTTTACTATTCTTTTAAACTTTATAGCATGTACGATGGGATTAATGAGTGAACCGAACACATTATCCTCCTGCTTTTAGTTTTTGAGTTTATTTTGTTATTTTATCGTGACCGAACCAAAATCATTGCCTCAAAAGTCAAAAGATAATAATCTCATCCGTAATGAAATCTGCACTGATGGATAATCACTATTTTCTCTCTCGGCTCATAGACTAGACGATGTTCTTCATCTATCCGCCGTGACATAAGACCCGATAAGTTCTCTTTTAGCCGTTCGGGTTTTCCGATCCCCTCCAGAGAGTTCGGATTACGCAACACATCTTGAATCAGTTTGTTGATCCGTTTGAGAATTTTACGGTCATTTTCCTGCCAAAACAGATAGTCTTCCCATCCGTTCGGTGTCCAGCCGAGCATCATAAGCTCAGTTCATGCGTTTCGATCTCTCCGCGTCCTGATTGTTTGAGCGACTCAGCTAACCGCGTGGCGTTTGCGGGTGTCGAGAGGAGATAGGCTGTCTCTTTGAAGCTGTTGTACTCCTCGATAGAGATAAGTACTGCCGCCGAACCGTTTTTACGGGTGATGATCATCGGCTCGAAATCGTCGCACACTTGATCAAGCATAGATTTGAAGTTATTGCGGGCTTCAGTATAATTTACCACTTGCATGTTCAATATCCTGTACTTTTTAGAATCATTATAATCATTTAGAGGGAGGTTGTCAAGAAGGGGGAAATTAAAATAAGGAAGAATGGAGATTCATGTATGGGGGTGCATTCCCCGTCATTCCCGACTTGATTGGGAATCCAGCTTTTTTAGTTATAGTTATCACATGCCCCTATTTTTTATTTTTTAAATGAAAGTGGCATACCCAATTTTTTTAGTTTTTAATTGGAATGATAATAGTATACGCAACAAGAATAACATTGACTATTGTGAGTATAGTAATGGCTATCGTCATACGTTGCATACTTTTATTAATAGCCATCATCTCGTTAGTCTGTTTTGCTGTCTGCCGTCTTACATACTCTTCACGATAAAAAGCTGTTCCAACAACTGTACTTTGGGCTATTTCATTGTATTTTTCAATGAGGTCTTGATCTGAAAACTTTTCAAGTTCTTCATGTTTTGGGATGATTGCCATTTATCTATATTCCTTACTTATTTTCTCGCTCCCACTCTCCTGAGTGGGAGTGTATAGCATCTATCTGCATTTTACAAACGATAGATCACATATTTTTAAAGATTTTACTCTGAAATGAGGAAGTTTGCAAGTGGAGTGATGGGGATAGATCCCGTATCAAGCCCTAAAGAATTTCCTACGGTCATACGGGATGACGAGAAGCTGGATTTACCCAAAGGGCACTTCGCCCGATCAGGTCGGGAATGACGAAGAACCCTTCGACACGCTCAGGGCGAACGGAAAGGAAAAAGGAGAAAGTTTAATACTTATTGCCGTGACCTTTGTTCCCATGATCATTACCTCTGCCTTTATCTTGGTTGTCATGCCCACGATTACCGTGTTTTTCTCTATAACGCGGAGCATACTCGCGTTCATACCAGTCATCGCGCACAAACAAGACCCGCTCGCCGCAGGCGCGGTATTCGTGACAGTGCTTCTTCCAATTTCTGGCGTGCCCCGGCGGGACGCGCAGATAGAGTGGCGGGCGATGCATCGGTACCCCCCGTTCGATAATAATTGCTTCTCTATAAATCAACCTTGGTTGCGGATAATCACCGATATCAATTCTGCCGTAGAAACCGGGCTGACCGACGGTAACCGAAACACCGACATCGGCAGCAAATGCCGATAGCGTAAAAGCAACAGCGGCAATTACCGCTGATAGGAGAAAACGTTTCATTGTGACCCCTTTTTTCTGTAATTGCATTACTATAACATAAGTTTACCTTATTTAATAGCCACTAATTTAAACTAAAAAATAGCTCTATGTCTGATTCAATTTTCGGGGCGGTGGTGGTCGCTTTTTCGTTATAGATGATCTTGAAAAAACGGATCGAGCATATCGTCATTCCTAACTTGATCGAGAATCCAGCTTTAAAATAAAAAAGTAGCCTGTCCCATTTTTTATTTTTTTCTCAATTTTAGGAGCCATCAGTCAGAAGACCCCTAAATGTAGCATGAACACCATAAAAAAAATCACTCAAATAATCAAGTGCATCCTGAGTTTTACTTAGTGCATCAGCATCCATATTATAAGTCTCTATAATATTGTCATTTTCATCTAGCATTAAAACCAATTTTGCAGGTTTTTTAGAATTATTGAAAGCACCATCAAGACTTATTTTTTGAATTTTTGATTTCTTCATATCCTTGTAGTCTGAACCAGAGTTAGGGTATCTATAAAAAGTACTTGATGGATCGGTTCCACTGACTAAATCTACCTTTGCTTTGACATCGCCAGGAAAATCCCAATAAAAATCTGGCAGGTGTTCTTTACAATTATCAAAAATAATCTCGAAATATGTATAAAGGTCTGATAAGTTATGCGTATTATCCATTGGAATCCATTTATCTCGGACTTTGATTCCCGGTCTTTTAAGTGAAAACCCATCCCCAAATTCGATTATGTATTTTTTGTGCAAGATAAATATGACTGATTTTAAAAAAAGTTCTATGGCATGTCGATGAAGATAACAAAGAGGAAGAAGCCCATCTGACGGTGATATATGCTTTTTCAAAGTTTCAGCAGAATGGCGAAAATCACAACCTGTAATTCCTATTCCACCATCATAATGCGTTGAAGGAGGGGTGATTAAATAATTCATTAAATTAAAGACTCCTGACGTTTAAATTTAGCAATCAAAAAGCCACATAATGTTTACAACCTCACAACTTTCGCCCCAAATCCCCCCAAATGCTGTGGTGCATCACTAAAACTTTTGACACTCGGATGAGCTTTGAGAAACTCTTTGACGGCGTAGGCGAGTTTCCCCGTCCCGATACCGTGATAGATAATCACCTCATCGAACCCCTGTAAGAGGGCATCGGATAGGAACTTATCCATCCTCTCACACGCCTCTTCCCCACGAAGTCCGTGAAGATCGAGTTTGAGACCGCTCTTTTGCTCAATCTGAGAGGTGACGGTGACTTTTGGCTTTTTCGGGAGATTCCCGCTCGGTTTGAGATCGGTGAGTTTGACCCGTAACCGCATCCCCTCCACCTCGATCATCGCATCTTTGGCTCCGACGCTCACCACTGTTCCGCGCTGGGTACGGTATTTGACCGCCTGCCCTATTTCGTATTTGATCGGCTCGGGTTCGGCGATTTTGATCGGTTCAGGTTTTGGTAATTTCGCTTGCGCCTTGTTGAGCTGACGGTGGATCGCCGCCATATCCATCCCTTTTGCCGCATCTTTCGCTTCACGGATTGCTTCATCGTAACCGGTACGGAGTTTCGCTTTTTCGGCTTCCAACTCGGTTCTCAGATACTCACGCGCCTCTTTGAGATCACGCTCTTGCGATTTGAGGGTTTCGAGTCGTTCGTCTACTTCACGATTTTTCCGTTTCAGCTCACGCTCCAACTCACTCCCCCGCTCGATGAGGACACTCAGTTTCTCGTGATTTTCACCGTAGAGCGCTTTGGCGCGGGTGATGATGGCAGGGTTGATCCCGTAGCGGGTGGCGGTTTCGAACGCGTAACTCTTGCCGATCACCCCTTGTAAAAACTCATAGGTGGGAAGACGTCGCTCTTCGTCGTACAGTGCCGCCATCAGCTCCACATCATCCCGATCCGCCATCAATGCGGCGAGACGTTTGTGGTGGGTGGTGACGATGATTTTCTGACCCCGTTTGATCAGCTCATCGAGGACAATGGCAAAAAGTGCCGCCGCCTCGTCGCTATCGGTTCCAAGCTCGATCTCATCGACCCCGACAAGGGCGCTTTTATGCTCGAAGAGATGGCTAAACTGCACCATCCGCCCCGCAAAGGTGGAGATGTCGTTGCTGACGCTTTGGGGATCGTCGATGACTGCTTCGATCCGTTTGAAACTCCCGATCCGCGATTTGTGGGGGTTGATCTTCATCGGGATAAGATATTTCGCCATCAGGCTCGCCGAGAGGAGCGATTTGAGGAGCATCGTTTTACCCCCCGCGTTCACCCCCGTAATCATCAGGAGATTGGAGCGGAAATCAACGCTGATCGGTTTGGGTTTATGGATGGCGGGATGGGAGAACTCTTCGAGGACGATATCGGCGTTGTTTTGGGGTTTTAGGATCGCATAATCGCGTGCACGGGCAAACAGAACACGCGCCTGATAGTGGTCATATCGATCAAACTCACGGTCAATAAACCCGATAAAAGGGACAAGATTGGAGAGTTTGGAACTAAAACGCTTCGCGTACTCATAGAGCTTGGTTTCCCGCTCTTGCAACACATAGCGCAACTGCTCTTTGGAGCGGAGCACCGCATCGGGGGCAACGTAGAAAAATCCCGCACCTGTGCGTCCAACGACCGAGCCTTTGAGGGCGTGGTTAAATCCGCCGCGCACCAAAAGGGTCTCTTCGTCATTAATATAGTGGATTTGGGTATCAACGAGGTAGGGGGCGAGTTTTTGGGTGTGAAAGAGACGCTTGATGGAGTCGTTGATCTCAGTTTTGATCGCTTTGATCCGCTGCGCGATACGATGGAGTTCCTCATCGCGTGATTCGATAAAGTTCCCCTCATGATCGAAATACTCATCGATCTCGTTAAACGGCTCGGGGATGATGATCGTCCCCATCCATTCACCGATAATCCCCGCGAACTCGTGGTTACGCATCAGACGAAAATAGCGGACGACTTTGAGAAGTTCGTGGATCTCTTCGAACCGCAAAACCCCTTGTTTTTTCAGGTGGTTGATGATGCTCTCAAAAGCTACACTCTTCGGCGGGGCTTTGAACTCCAACGCATCGAGGGCTTGGATATAGCGGTAGTGGCGTTCTTGATCTCCGGGGATAGCGATGTTTTGTTCTCGGGAGAAAAAATGCTCCAGCGAAGCGATATGAGGGAGGAGATCGAGCTTGCCGAAAAGCTCGGCGAGGTTAGAAGAGAGTGAACTCATTGACACTCACGGGCATTGATAATCTGCTGATAATGTTTCGTCCCACGGTTCCCGACAAAACTTTGGGTCCCGACACTGTAATCAAAGGTGGTAGCATTGACCTCAATACCTCGGCACACCAACGTCTCCCCTTGTTGGTACTTCAACTCGATGGCGCGTACCTTGCTGCGGTCACGATCGCTTTGAATGTTGTACGCTATCGCTCCCGAGACACACAATGCCAGAACAAGAGAAATAATCCCTTTTTGCTTTCCGCTAAGCTCCGTGAAATAGTGCAACAGTGCAAATACGAGAGCGACGATTCCGAACCAGAGAAGATACGCCATAACCTATTTTGTCCCTCTAAGCTGATAGGTCAAATCCCCTGCCCCGAATCCGACGATGAGATCGTGATCGTAGGTTTGAACGACGGTATCACCGATAATCGATTCGATAGTATCACCCGCGCGGTGAAGTTTGTCGCTCATCGTGAGATTATAGCGGCTAAAACGCCCCTCAAAATCGATCTCACGAGGCTCTTCGCTTGCCGCCCATACAGGGAGAATAACGAGTTCGGCACACCCTTCGAAACACAGGGCAAACGCATCGAGATTATCGATGGTTCGGGAGTATTTGTGCGGTTGCCAGATCGCGATGATACGCTTGAACCCTTTGAGTTCCGCATAGGTTTTGAGCGACTGCATCGTCGCTTTGATCTCGGTCGGATGGTGGGCATAATCATCGATGATAACGCGGTCTGACCCTTTGAAAATCACATCAAACCGTTTTTTGATTCCTCGAAAATTAAGGAGATGGACACGAATAGAGGCGATGCTCATCGTCTGTGCCGCCGCCATGATCGCCAATGAAGCATCCATGGCAATATGCTCGCCGAATCCCCATACCTCAAACTCTCCGAATCCTTTGAGGTGAAAGCGGGTGTAGGGTTCATCATCGAGGAGCGTATAGGTGATATTGGTGATATCTTGACTCGGATAGAGACGCAATGCATCGCATTCGAGTGTTGCCATAAACGGATCTTCCGCATTGATGACACGTACGGGAGCCATTTCGATAAAACGGAGATACGCGTTGTGAAACTCGTCGATATTGTAGTTGTAATACTCCATATGTTCCGGCTCGGCATTAGTGACGATCGAGCAGTAGGGATTCGAGTTCAAAAAGCTGCCGTCAGACTCATCAGCTTCGAAGAGCATTACATCCGTACTTCCGTCATAGCGGACATTGGAACCGAATCCTTTGGACTCTGCACCGATGATCGCACTTCCATCCATAATTGCCGCCAAAATTGCCGTGGTCGTACTTTTACCGTGCGCTCCGCACACCGCGTAGACTTTTTTCTCACTCAATATTCGCAACAGAGCATCACGACGATGAAGGACTTCAATCCCTCTACGGTGAGCTTCTACGATTTCAGAGTTGGTCGGACGGATAATCGCCGAATGAATGACGAGATCACACCCCTCAGGGATATTGGCCGCATCGTGCCCGATATGGACGGTAATTCCGCGATCAATTAAACGCTGGGTAATATGGGTCGCTTTCATATCCGAACCGCTCACGTCATGGCCGCTAAAACGCATATATTTTGCGAGTCCTGAAATACCGATTCCGCCGATCCCGATAAAGTGGATTTTCATTGTGAAATTTCCTTTTTAAAAGTGCTGATATAAAATTTTCCGCCATTCTGCGTCGCTACCATATCGACATACTCATCAATGAAATCGTCAAACGGGATTTTCGCGTCACACCCTGCACGGTGAACGCTCATCGCGATGCTGAATTCCTCATCGTTACTGATCCCGCCGAGCACTTCAAACAGCGCACTCGCATCGGTAGCACTTCCCGCACTGTAATGCTCAATCGCATATTCGTACAAGGCTCTCAAAGTTGCAAAATCCTGCACTTCGTTCATATCAAGTTTTTCAAGATTCTCCAACGCATTGGTGAGACGCTCCAGTGCAAGATCGAGGATATTGGCATAATAGGCCATCAACGTATCTTCATCAAAGCTCTCATGGGCTTGAGATTCAAGAACGTACAACGAGGCGATATCCCCCTCGCTTTGCGCTTGGAAAATTTTATCTTTTAATTCTTGCATGACAATGCCTCCTTTAGGCGATTAAGTGCTTGTATGGTGCGTACCGTCTCTTCGACGAGGGCGATACGGATATAGCCGATGCCGGGATTTTCGCCGTGCGAATCGTCGCGTGCCAAAAATTCTCCCGGCAATACTTTCACGTTGTAGTCACGGTAGAGTCTTTGGGTAAATTCGAGGGCGTTATCTACTTTGAGCCAGACGTAAAAGGTCGCATCAGACGTTTTAATACCCAAAATTTCCTGCGCTGCTTTGAAATTTTCAGCATATACCGTGCGGGCGCGATCCACATGAAACTCATCCGACCACGCCATCGCCGAAGCCGCCTGTAGAGGAAGCGGAGAAGCGCATCCGACATAAGTGCGATACTGCGCGTACCCTTTTAAAATCTCAGCGTCCCCCGCGATAAATCCGCTACGGAGTCCCGGTGCGGAAGAGCGTTTGGAGATCGAGTTGATAACGAGGACATTTTTAAACGACGTATTACCGACATAGAGCGACGCTTCAAGAAGCGATGGAACTTTCTGATCGGTATAGATCTCGCTGTAGCACTCGTCGTTGATAAGGCAGAAATCGTGTTTGAGGGCAAGCTTCACCCATTCGCCCAACTCTTCGAGGCTGAGTACCGATGCCGTCGGGTTATTCGGGAAGTTCAAAATGACCAAATCACACTCAGCGAGTTCTGATTCGTTCACAACAGGCTTAAATCCATTTGCTTCGGTGAGATTGAGATGGATGACCCGTGCTCGTGTGGCAATCGCCGCACCCTCGTAAATCTGATAAAACGGGTTGGTGTACGCCATCACAGCCTCTTTTTTATCGAACAGATAGTACTGAGGGAAATTAAAGAGCACTTCCCGCGTCCCGAATGAACTCACCAACTCATTCGCTTTCAGCTTCACCCCGAAACGGCGTTCGACAAACCCTCTCATAGAGTCATTGAGATACGCTTCTCCCGCTGTTTTCGGATAACGGCGAAGCTCTTCAGAGTGCTTACAAATCGATTTTTGGATAAAAGCGGGAGTCTCAAACTGCGGTTCCCCGATGGTTAATGCGATCGGGGAATAGGCACTATTTGGGATAATCCCCTCTAAAAGTTGAGTCAGTTTTTCAAATGGGTACGGTTCAAAATGCAAAGGACGGTCTTTGTGATGGAATTTGTTCTTATATTATAGCGTGATGGGGCTGTATTTAGATTATAATAAGTCAATGAGTATAAAATATATTCATGCATTTTATTGAAAAAATCAAACGAAAAAACTTTTATTCAAGTTAATCTGTTTCAAGGAAAAAAATGGAAAAAAAATTTGAATTTATATCAGCAAAAAAAACACCTATATCAGAGGAAGAAATTATTGCAGATTTAAAATTAGTAGCCAAGAATCTAAATGAAAAAAATATTACTTCTAGACAATATGCTGAATATGGCAAATATGATTGTACAACAGTTAGTCGTAAGTTTGGAAGTTGGAATCAAGCACTTGAAATTGCCGGTTTAAAATTATCAAATGAATCTAATATTTCAGATGAACGACTTTATAATAATCTTTTAAATCTATGGGAACATCTTGGTCGCCAGCCTAGTAGGCGTGATTTAACAAATAAATTATCTGAATTTTCTCAAAGCCCATACAATCGAAGATTTACTACGTGGACAAATGCACTTCAATCTTTTGTAATTTGGGCAAATAATGAAGAAATAAATGCTCCTACAAATGCAGAAAATTTTACCAAGAAAATATCAACTGGTCGTGATCCATCGCTTAGATTACGTTTTCAAGTTATGCGAAGAGATAACTTTACTTGTCAACAATGCGGTGCCAGCCCAGCAAAAGATCCATCAGTAGAATTGCATTTAGATCATATCTTTCCTTGGAGCAAAGGCGGACAAACAACATATGAAAACTTGCAAACATTATGTTCTAAATGTAATCTTGGAAAAAGCAATTTATAACTAATCTTCTATGCCGTTCGCCCTGAGCCTGTCGAAGGATGAAGCGTTCATGGTTCGACAAGCTCACCACGAACGGAATGCTCAACTTCTATACTATTTAAAATCTTGCTGAGACTTTTTTTCGGAATTCGGTAGTACGTTGCAAACGACATAATCTCTTCGTAAGTGGCTTCCGTTTTGATGACATCGAGCGCGTATTTTTCAATCGGCGTTTCAGGCTTTTGTTCCAAAAGAAGCTTTTTTAAATCCGACGCTTTGAGATGTTTTTTGGTATTTCCGATAGAACAATTCACCGTAGCCAGTAACATTTTCGGTGCTTGTTTTTTCGTCGCATCTTTTATAAACTGCAATGCAATCTCTTTGGGCATTGCAGTGAGGATCGCCGCAAGATTTTTCTTTTCAGGATTTTTTTTCCAATCATGCAACGTAGAGGGAGGTACGCCGAGCAAGGACGCAATCTCTTTGGTTTTCATGATGATCTCCTTATTTTATATCTTACAAATTATACGAATATCGGATAAAATTGTCAAATATTTAGAAGATTAATACTTCACGACCTCTTTTTTATCTTTGGGCATCCGATCTTCCGTGCCGTTCACCATCCCCTCGAACGCTTTGATATCGTGTTTACTGACCACCATATAGCGTCCCAATGCCATCGTATTATCCCCCGATGAGGCGTGTTGTCGATCGATCGTAAACGCCGCCGCGTATCCCGATTTCTTCGCATCCACGAGGAGTGCATCATCATAAATCCCAAATACCCAAGCGAGATATTTGATCTCGTGTCCCATACGCTCTTCGAGTTTTTTCTTCGATCCATTCAGCTGTTTATCGACTGATTTTGCATATTCCTCCGTAGAGAGCGTTTTCTTCTCTTTTTTGAAATTCGGATGCCAGTAGGTGTGGGATTCGACACGGAACAGTTTTGTCGCCTCAAGCTCGCGGAGCTGTTCCCATGTCATGGCGTACTTGGCATTAGAGATCGCACTCGGGTAGATAAAGAGGGTAACAGGGATTTTGTATTTTTTGACGATAGGAGCCATATCGCTGTAGACGCTTTTGTGTCCGTCATCGACGGTAATAACCACCGATTTGGCAGGGATCGATTTGATTTTACCCTGCATATACTGCGCCGCCGTATCAAGAGGAATAACAGTATAACCGTTTGTTTTAAGCCACGCGAGCTGTTCGGCAAACGCAGAGTTTTTGATCGTCATCGAATCGGCCACTTCGACACCGAAACGGTGATAACACAAGATAGGAACTTTTTTTTCGATGAGTGCACCCCACAACGAACCGATCAAAACCATAACAAGAAAAACTGCTCGAGACATATTGCCAAACCCTCTTAATAAAAATCGGCGGATTATAGCGCATATATTCTCCTGAACTATTAACATTATTAACAAATTTCCCTTGACTTTCGAGACTCAATTAACATACAATTCGCTCAATTAGTTGCATAGTCAACTATTTAGGAGATTTTCATGAATCGATGTGAATGCCCGATTGAAGAATCGTTAGGGTGTGTAACGAACCACTCCGCGATGGCGGCGCGCAATTATCTCACTCGTCAACTCGCTCTAAACGGGATTGATATGACGATTGAGCAATTTAAAGTGATGGTCGTATTGTGGAAAGAGAAAACCTCTACCCAACAAAATATTGCCGATTTCGTCGGTAAGGATAAAACCTCCGTAACCCGCCTCATCGCAGGTTTGGAAAAACGTTCCCTCATCCAAAGAGCGACCGCGTGTTCGGATAAACGGTGCAACCATGTCACCCTTACCGCGCAAGGGATCGCACTGGAGAAACCGACGATGAGCGTTTTGGCGGAAGCGACCCGACATATCCATCAAGGGATCGATCCGAACGAACTCGCTATTACGCTACGCGTCTTAAAACAGATGTGCCTCACACTCAATTACACCTCAAAGGAATCCGAATGAACCCCCTTACCACTATTGCCCTCTCCAGTGCGCTTATCCTCGCGTTCACGGGATGCGAACGTCCCAAAGCTAAAGGGATGGAGAAACCGCCTGAGGGACCGATTCCTGTTACCACAACCCAGGCAAAAGTCGGCAACTTCCCTGCCATTTTAGAAGCAACCGGACAAACCCAAGCCTATAACACCGTACAAATCTTCGCACGAGTAAGCGGATATCTCCAAAAACGTGCCTATACCGAGGGCTCATCCGTGCAAAAAGGGGATACCTTATTCGTCATTGATCCGAGTGATTTGAAAAATTCTCTCGCCAGTGCCCAAGCCGCGTATGATTTAGCTGCCGCTAACCACACCAATGCCAAAGCAGTCCTCAACCGTATCAAACCTCTCGCTTCCGCGAATGCCGCAAGTGCCCAAGACCTTGACACCGCGACGGCAAACGAGCGCAACGCCGCTGCAGCCCTAGCAGGAGCCAAAGCCGTATTAGAACAAGCCAAACTCAACCTCAGTTATACGACAATTAAAGCTCCCCTCAGCGGATTTGTCGATCGTTCAAAAGTGGATGTCGGTACCTACGTTACCGCCGGAGCTAACGGACTTCTCACGACGATGTTTCAAAGCGATCCGATTTACGTCAACTTTACCTTTAGCGAAAATGAAAAACTTGCCCGTCAAAACGCAATAGCATCCGGAAAACTGATCGCACCGAAAGAGGGCAAATATACGATTGAGCTTATCCTGAGCGACGGTTCAACGTTAGAGCGTAAAGGTTCCATCGACTTCATCGCACCGTTTATCGACTCAACAACCGGAAATATTACGTATCGCGCGCTACTGGAAAACAGCGACCACAAACTCCTCCCGGGGCAGTTTGTACGGGTAAAAGTGAAAGGGATGGAGTGGACGAATGCCCTCTACGTCCCTCAAAAAACAGTGATGACGGGAGATAAAGGGAAATTTGTTTACATCGTGGAAGCGAACAATACCGTCTCTCCCCGCCCTGTCACGACAAGCGAATGGATCGATGGAAACATCATCATAGAAAGCGGTATTACGCCAGAGGATAAAATCGCGATAGACGGACTGCCTAAACTTAGACCCGGCTCTCAAGTCATTCCTGAGAGTAAAAAATAATGTTTAGTAAATTCTTTATCAACCGTCCGGTTCTCTCCGCCGTTATCGGTATTATCATCATGTTGCTGGGATTTGCGGCGATTAAAACTCTCCCTATTTCGCAACTCCCTAACCTGACACCGCCGACCGTCGTCGTCACCGCCAAATATCCGGGTGCCGATGCCGAAACGATTGCCAACAACATCCTCACCCCTCTCGAATCACAGATTGCGGGAGCCGATGGATTGATGTATATGTCTTCCAAAGCTGCCGCCCTGCCGGGAAGCGGAAGTATTACCTGTACGTTTAATATCGGCGTCAATCAAGATATGGCGGCCGTGGAAGTTCAAAACCGAATCAACTCCGTTTTGGCACAACTTCCTCAAACAACCCGCGATCTAGGGGTAACGGTCGAGAAAAAAACCTCCGATATCCTTCTCATCGTTGCGATCACCTCTCCCGATGGGAGCTATGATGCAACGCAGATCAGTAACTACATATCCTCCAACCTCCTCGATGAAGTGAAAAAAATCCCCGGTGCGGGACGGGCACAGATTTTCGGTCAGCGCGATTACGCAATGCGCATATGGCTCAATCCTGATAAAATGGCCTCACTGGGTGTCAGCTCGACCGAAATAGCCTCAGCGATCCGAGATCAAAATCTCCAGGTCTCTCCCGGCCGTTTAGGACAAGCACCTACCAATGATGCCCAAATGTGGACGATGCAGCTCACCTCCAAAGGGCGTTTCTCAACAGCCGAAGAGTTCCAAAACATTATCGTCCGCTCCAAACCTGACGGTTCTATGATCCGTTTACGCGACGTTGCCCGTGTCGAACTGGGAAGCCAAAACTACGAATTTTTCGGACGGGTCAACGGTAAACCGGCCGCAATGATCGGTATTTTTGCCGATACCAATGCCAATGCGCTCAATACCTCTGCCGCCGTTGCCGCTAAAATGGAGAAACTCTCCCATAAATTTCCAAAAGGGATCGAGTACAATATCCCCTACGACACCACCGATTTCGTCAAAATCTCCATCGAAGAGGTTGTTTCTACCCTCTTAGAAGCGATTATCCTCGTCAGTTTGGTTATTTACCTCTTTTTGCAAAGTACCCGTGCGGCGATGATTCCGATCCTCTCCATCCCGATCTCTCTGACGGGTGCTTTTATCGGAATGTACTTGCTCGGCTACTCGATCAATACCCTTACACTCTTCGGTCTCGTTCTTGCCATCGGGATTGTCGTCGATGATGCGATTGTCGTCGTGGAGAATATGGAGAGGATATTGCAGAGTGAAAAGCTCTCTCCGCGAGAAGCCGCCATCAAAGCAATGACCCAAATATCGGGTCCCGTTGTCGCAATCGTTCTGGTCATGTGTGCCGTTTTCATCCCCGCTACCTTTATGGGGGGGATGACGGGGCAGCTTTACAAGCAGTTTGCCGCCACTATCGCCATCTCGGTTGTCTTTTCGGGCTTTATGGCCCTCACCTTTGCCCCTGCTATCGGTGCGTTGATCCTTAAAAAGCATACCGAAGAGCCTGCCGCATTCTTCCGCTGGTTTAACCGTATGTTTGCCAAAATGACCGAGGGGTATGTCCGCCGCTCAGCCTATATGATCCGCCGATCTTTGATCTTTTTGGTGATCTACCTCTCCACCTACGGTTTTATCGCCTTTTTTCACAAAACGCTCCCCAGCGCATTCCTCCCTATGGAAGATCAGGGGTATTTCATCACCAGTATCAACCTCCCTGAAGGTGCAACCGCGAACCGTACCCTTGAAGTGGTCAAAGAGGTTGAAAAAATTTTGGAGAAACAAGAAGGGGTGTACAAATTTACCGCTATTACCGGACTTAACGTCCTTACCTTTTCTCAAGAACCAAACTCCGCCGTCATCTTTACCCGCCTTACCTCTTGGGATGAGAGAACGACCAATGAGCTCAAAGTATTTGGTATTCTCAACTCCTTAGGACCGAAACTCGGGAGTATCAAAGAGGCAAAAGTATTTGCCATGCCTCCCCCTCCGATTCGGGGGATGGGGCCTTCGGATATGTTCAGTCTGAGACTTTTACAGCCGGGAAGCAACGATTACCATCAACACGCGGCAACGACCAATGCTTTCATCGGCGAACTTAAAAATGAACCGAGCATCAAAAATCCGTTCAGTACGATGAACATCAACAATCCGACCCTAACCGTCGAAGTAGACCGTGAAAAAGCCAAAATGATGGGACTTTCCATCAGTGATGTGTATCAAACTCTCCAAGCGACCATCGGAACGATGTACGTCAATCAGTTCGATAAAAACGGCAAAACCTACTGGGTTCAAATGCAATCGGATGCCCCTTTCCGCTCTACTCCCGAAGATATCGGGCGAGCTTGGGTTCGATCCTCCGGCGGGCAGCTTGTACCGCTTTCGAGCATTGTAACCATCAAGATGTCGAGCGCCCCCTCCTCCATCGAACACTTTAACGGTGTTTTGAGTACGACGATTATGGGCTCACCCGCACCGGGATACAGTTCAGGGGATATTATTAAAACGATCGAAAAGGCGGGAGATACCGTCTTGCCATCCACCGCAAGCTACGATTGGGACGGATTGTATCTCCAAGAGAAACTGGTCGGTTCCAAAGCCCTCTTTATCATCGCCTTTGCCCTCGTGATGGTGTATCTCATTTTAGCGGCACTGTATGAGCGCTGGGCGTTGCCGATATCGATTATGCTTGCCGTTCCGTATGGAATAATGGGAGCCTACGCGATCGTATGGATTATTCCGTTTTTAAACAATAACGTCTTTTTCCAAATCGGATTGCTTACCCTCATCGCCCTCTCCGCCAAAAATGCGATTTTAGTGGTCGAATTTGCCGAAGAGCAGCGCCAAATGGGGAAAAGCATCTACGATGCGACGATGGAGGCGGCACGGTTGCGTTACCGCCCGATGATGATGACCTCATTCGCCTTTCTGGCAGGAATGCTCCCCCTCATCTTTAGTTCGGGCGCAGGGGCGATGGGACGCTTCTCTATCGGAGTTGCGATGTTTGGCGGAATGCTGGCGGCAACCTTCATCGAGCGTTACTTTATCCCGTTCCTCTATTACTGGGTTGCAACCGTTCAGGAAAAATTTGCCTCTCCTAAAGGAGCTGATCATGAATAAATTACACCTCCATCTCACCCTTCTCTCTGCCCTCTTGATGGGGGGATGCGCCATCGGGCCCGATTATGTTCGCCCTGATGTTACCACGCCGGATACGTTTCTCCATAATGAGAGCAATCAAACGACTCACAAGAGTATAGATAACAAGTGGTGGAAAAGCTTCAACGATGAAGCTCTCAATCGTGCCATTGAAGAGGCGCAAATTTCCAATTATGACCTGCAAGCCTCCCGTGCTTCCGTTGATGCACTGTTAGGACAATTCGATCAGGCCAAATCGTATCTCTACCCTCAAATCAACGCGAACGGCTCTTTGACTCGTAAAGGGGTCGATAATGCCTCTACCGGCGGTTATCAACTGCGTGAGGGGGTAACCTCTACCTATGCGGGATCACTCTCGTTAGCCAGTTATGAAATCGATCTGTTTGGAAAAGTTCGCCGCGCCAATGAATCGGCACGCGCGGCACTCCTCTCCAGTGAATACGCCTCGCAAACACTCAAACTATCCACTGCTTCGAGCGTTGCCGCATCGTACTTTAAACTCTCCTCCTTACAAGAACAGATCATTTTGGCACAAAAGAACGTTGAGCTGAGTGATGAAATCGTAAAACTCAATGAGATAAAATACAAACACGGTGTTATCGCCGAGACGATTTTGTTACAGTCGATATCCGAAATACAAAGTGCTAAAGCGACCCTTTCTCAATTAGAAGCCTCAAAAATAGCAGAGGAGTCAACCTATAACCTTTTATTAGGGCGCAATCCCTCATCGGTTCGTGCTACGTCCTTAGATAAAATAACACTTCCGGACGTACCCTCTGCACTCCCCTCCAGCCTCTTAAACAAACGTCCGGACATCGCGGCGGCAGAACAAAATCTGATTGCCGCCAATGCCCGAATCGGAGTTGCCCGCGCCGCCTATTTTCCCAGTATCAAACTAACGGGGATGTTAGGGGTGCAAAGTCTTGAACTAAACAACTTCGTCTCCAATCCGGCACGTATTTGGGAACTTGCCCCCTCCATTAGTCTCCCCCTTTTCTCTGCAGGACGGATTGCCGGTGAGATTAAAACGGCTGAAGCCGATCGAAATCAAACGCTGGCGCTTTATAAAAAAAGTATAGTCGGTGCCTTCAACGATACCGATAACGCTATCGGACAAGCGGCTAAGGCGAAAGAACAGCTCCGTTATCAACACGCACGCTCCAATGCGATATACAAAGCGTTAGAGCAGAGTAAATTACGCTATCAAGTAGGAACGATCAGCTACAGCGATATGCTTCTCGTACAGCAACAATGGATACAAGCATCACAGCAACACCTCATTGCCAAACAAAATGCCCTTATCGCAACCCTCTCTCTCTATAAAGCATTAGGGGGAGGGTGGTCAGATGAGCAAACACCACCCCTTCCCAATCTTCTTCCAGCAGGACGATAATCGTACTATTACTACTAGCGCAATACGCCGGTAGTAGTTTAATCGCGTCTCTCTAAATGCCTCTAAAAAGACAATCAATAGTAAATAAGCGCCAAAAAATGGAAAATTATCCATTTTTTTTCTCTTATTTGTCACAGTTCTACCCTTATTTCATACTTATTTGATAAAGTTTTGATGTCACACAAAGCCCTATTTTAGGGCTTTATAAAAAACATTCAAAAAAAACCTCCAAAATACTTGACAAGTATAGGGGAAGTAGTGGTATACTTCCGCCATATTTTTTTAAGGAGCCTTACCATGTTGAAAGTTATCTCTGCTTTGTTACTTGCTGCTATGTTCATCGGATGTAGCGAATCTGCTACTACAGAAGCACCTGCTGCTACTGAAGAAGTTGCACCAGTTGCTGAAGAAGCTGCTGCACCAATGGAAGAAGCAAACGCTACTGCTGTTGAAGCAAACGTTACTGCTGCTCAATAAGTTTCGACTTATTCCTAGTTTCGCACTCCGGTGCGAAATTTTTCCTCTTTCTCTATCTTTTAAAATAAAATCAAACTAACTTATCATACACTGTCCTAATCTAATTTAGGAGTATTCTTTTATGAAAACCTTTCTCTACGTTATCTGTTCCCTTTTTTTAATCGGATGCAGTGAATCAACCTCAGAGCAAACGCCCTCATCTACTGAACCAAAAACCGTAGTCACCTATACCGTCGAAGCAAATACGTCAACTCCTGAGCAAAAGGCTCCCGTATCAGAAACTGCAGCCCCTCTAGCAACATCCGTTGATGGTACCGCCTTGTTTGGACAAAAATGTGCTTCTTGCCATGGAGCTAAAGGTGAAAAACCGGCATTGGGGAAATCCGCTGTTATTGCAGAGTTTAGTGAACAGCAAATCAAAGATGCCCTTAAAGGGTATCAAGCCGGTACCTACGGCAAAGAGATGAAAGGGTTAATGCAAGGACAAGCCAAAGGACTTAATGAAGCTCAGATCGGTGCTCTGGCTAAAGCTATTTCGGCACGTTAACCTTCACTTTTAGGTAGCGCAAATTTCTGCGTTACCAACTCCCCCTCTTCGTTAAAAAAGAGATAGTAGAGCTTATCTTTTTTCACATTTAACCCTGCTAGATAGCGCAATGCCAGATTGGCTTGCAACGAAGCAATGTGCATCACGATAGGTGCCGCAATACCTGCAGGGGTCTTAGAGGTAATTTTAAAGAGTTCATTAAAAGAGGCCTCTTCGAAAAAGCAAACCTGTCCGTTAAACGCTTCTACCGATCCATAAATCCATGGCAACCCTTTGGACTTGGCATACGTATTAATAGCGCCTCGAGAGGGCAAATTATCCGTTGCATCGATAATCAGATCAACCTCAATATTCTTTTCAGTAAATTCCTCAAAATTACAAACGTGTGAATACGCTCTAACATAGGGGCACCGCTCTTCAATCAAAGCGGCACACAGTTCGGCTTTGTATTTATCTTCATCTCCCATTTTAAAAGCGATTTGACGATGGATATTATGCAAACTCACCGTATCAAAATCAATCATATGGATCTCGCCGATTCCCGATGCACCCAGAGCGAACGCTAAAGACGATCCAAGACCTCCGCTTCCGATAACGGCTATCTTCTTTGCTTGCAGGAGTTGTTGCGTCTCTTCCCCCCACAATTGCACCTGACGGTGAAAATAGTGCATCATTTCTGCTCCTTTGATATTTGAGCTTTAGCTTACCATCGTTTTGATAAATAGTCCCACTATTCTCACTCTGATACTAAGGTATTAATCTCTGCCGAGGGAAGCATTATGACGAACCGAGCACCGCCGGCAATATTTTCAACCCAAATTTTTCCCCTGAAACTCTCTTCAATTATGTATTTGGACATATGAAGCCCCAATCCGCTTCCATGTTCATTATCTTTGGTCGTAAAATAGATATCAAAGACTTTTTCTATAACATTTGATGCAATCCCTCCGGCATTATCTTCAACACTAATCTTAATCCCTTTCTCAAACTCTTCTATACGTATTGAGATCTTCCCATCGGTCATTCTCTGCTCGATAATAGCGTCATGGGCATTTTTTATCAAATTCATCAAAACCTGTATCATCTCATTTTTGGCAATATTCACTTTGAGTGTCGTTGAAACATCGAGGTAGGTTTTAATTTTTGCGTATTTTAGAAATACATCACTCAGCTTCAATGCTTCTACTGCTAATTCACCCACATCTTCCAGTGACTTTGATTTATCGGTTTTGTAAAAATTACGAAAATCATCAATCGTTTTAGAGAGGTATTGAAGATGTTCGTCTATCCGTTCATGACTCTCCTCAAAAGCTTTTGCATCGCATTTTCCAAGCTTCTGCTTCACATACATATCCTGATTAATCAATGCTAGCGTATTAAGCGGCTGACGCCATTGATGTGCAATCTGCTCAATCATTTCCCCCATAGCCGCGAGTCTGGATTGCTGAACAAACAGGCGGTCTTTAAGACGTGCTTCATTCAATGCACTCTCTACCTTATCTCTAAGGGTATCATTAAGATGATTCAACTTTTCAATGTATTCGCGCTGCAAGAGGTACACCCGATCGGCTAATGCGAGAGAGAGGAAAATCATCTCAATGGCTGATCCGATTTGCTGTACATTATTAATGCCGTAAAAACTGGGGATAAGATCAAATTTATTAAATGCAAATATGATCGTAGCAATTAAAAACGAACTCCATCCGGCTACATAAAAACGGGCTGCTCGATATTCATGACGCATCACTCTCAAACCCGCTATCAACAAAACGACAGGTAATATAGAGGCCAAAGCAGCATTATAAGGGATCACTTGAGCGTAATGGAGAAACAATGAGGCAATTGCCATAAAAATACTCAGGAACATCATTATAATAATGGCCTTATCAACCTTCGGCGCATACATCGGCGTATTCAAAAAGTATCGGCTGAAATAGAGTGCGCAAAAAGCGGTAAAGGGGATAAACGCGCTCGATCCATGTTCTATAAACCAGTAATTATCGCCCCAAATATATTTAATCCCCAACCCGTCAAATGAAAGCTGCCATAGAATAAAAGAGACAAGAAATAAAATGTATCGAAGATAGTTTTTGTCCATCGTATAAATAAATAACACCGCGTTATAAAGAAGAACAATAAAAAAAATCCCGTAGTAGATCCCTACAAAAATATTATTTTTCTCTAGCTCTTCCATCAAACTCTCGGAAGAGAAAATAGAGAGGGGAAGCTGCATTGAACTTTGAGTTTTGAGACGAATATAGAGTGTCGCATCACTAATATTATTAAGAGGAAGTTCGGAAATAAAATAATGTGAACCGATATCGCGTGAACTAAACGGTTGAGAGGTTCCCATTCGCTGATGCTTGATAATTCGGCCATCAGGTTGAAGAAGGTACATATCGATGGATTCTAAAAGGGGATAATCAATTTTCATCCACCAATGTGTATCTGTGGAAGACGAAGTACGCAAATTGATTTTAAACCAGTAAACGGATCGTGTAAATCCAAAATTTACACTCCGTTCTTTAGTATAAGGGGTAAAGTATTCCCCTTTTATCTCCTCAAGTTTGAGACTTCCTTGGATATCTTCAAGATAAGATATTGAACCCTCAGTGGGTGTTAAGACCCCCCTTTGGAGCGTTAGGAAAGAGGCTTGTAGTACAAATGTAGAAACGAAAAAAAGAAAAAGTAGCTTTTTCAATCTAGCTTCGTTTTCGCAACGCCTCTTTAAACCCCCAACCTTTGCGTGACTCTATGAGGCTTTTTCGATCAAGATCAACGATTAACAGCTCTTCTGTATTACCGAGGTCTGCTTCAATCTCCCCATCGGGGGAGACAACCATCGAATCACCGTAAAATTTCCATGCATGTTGTTCATCACAATACTCCCCTACACGGTTGGCACGGAGAATATAACAGTTATGGGTAAACGCTCTGGTTTTTATCAACTCTCTCCAACGATTATGCGATTCGAACGTTGATGCACTCGGTACTAAAACCACGTCCACGACTTTGGAGCTTACGGCATTCCACATAGGATCAAAGTGGGTCTCAAACCCACCCATTACCGCAAATTTAAACCCTCCGCATGCAAAAACCATCGGAGGTTTTACAGACTCAATCGGATTGTTAAAAAATTTCTCTTCATTCCAATGAGGATAGTTAATCAAAAATTGCTGAGGATAATAGGTGACACTGCGGGCGTTAACCTTTGCTATCATTTTCGTACACTCTTTCTTTTTCACCGTTACGATAGGGGCAACAAAAGTAAGGTCGTATTTGAGAGCCAGAGATTTGAGGGTTTCAATTTGATGGGCACTTTGTTCGGCAATCATACTGATGGGGGTTTGGATCAGCTCTTTGAAAAACGGGTTAAGGAGGTATTCTCCCATCAAAACAAGTTTTACCCCTTTTTGATTTGCAACACGTGCATAACTTTCAAGCTTATTGCTTCCCATTCCGATGGAGGGGAGTTGGAGTATGGCGACGCGCATTATTGCTCCTGATTTTTAATAATTTGAATCTGCAACTCTGCATTTTGAAGCATGGTTTCGGCAGTTTTTAACTCTTTCATCCCCTCTTCATACGCTTTGACACTCTCGTTCATCGGCATTGCGGGATCCATCAGCTTCTCTAGAATCGCCTTGGCATTGGTAATCTTCGTCTCGAAACTCTCATCGCTCTTCATAGGGCCTCCCGAACATAATTCTCTATTTTATCAATTTCTACTAAAAAAGCGTCATGTCCGTAATCACTTTCAATTTCGAGATAATCGCTGTTTGTTTTTCCTAGTGCCTTCATTGCGGTATGGATATTCTCCATCTCGCTTGGAAGGAAAAGGATATCTTTCTCAAACCCGACCAAATAGAGCTCCGCATTGATTTTTCCTAATGCCTCTTCAAGAGAATCAAAACCCCTAGAGAGATCGTAGATATTAATCGCTTTCGTAATATAGAGATACGAAAGGGGATCAAACCACTTCGTAAAGTTATAGCCGTTATACTCCAGATAGGACTCAACCTGAAATTTTCCGAATAACTCATATAAGCCGTCGGTTCGCTTGTATTCACGACCGAACTTCTTTGTCATAGACTGATGGGATAAAAAACTGATATGTCCCGCCATACGCCCGATCGCCATGCCGCTAAGACCATTTTCGCGAATCACTTCGGGATCATAATAGCCGTTTTTAAATTCGGGATCTTTGAGAATCGCCTCTTGTGCGACTTTGTTAAACGCAATCGCCCACGGTTGTGTTGCTGCCGTCGTTGCCATCGCTATGATTTTTTTGGCGAAATTCGGGAAAAAGACACCAAACGCTAACGCTTGCATCCCCCCCATAGATCCGCCGATGATGGCATGGACTTGATGAATACCCAAACGGTCAAATAAAATACGCTGAGCTTTCACCATATCGAGGATCGTAATGACAGGGAATTTATAACGGTACGGTTCATGATAGGGATAGCGCATCGACATAGGTCCCGTGCTGCCAAAACAACTCCCGATGACATTCGTACAGATCACGAAAAATTTGTCGGTATCGACCGCTTTTCCCTGCCCTATAAGTCCATCCCACCATCCGCTCTTATTATCCCCCTCATACGTCCCCGCCGCATGATGAGAACCCGTGAGGGCATGGCAAATCACGATCACATTGTCCCGCGCTTCATTGAGTTCACCGTATGTTTCATAGATGATGTCATACGGTTCTAAGATACGCCCGCTCTCTAAATAGAGAGGGTTGGTAAAATGTTCGCTCTTGATTTGCAGATTTAACATGGAACCCTTTACGCGCCGAATGCCTGAGACAAATCATCGATCAAATCACTCGATGCTTCAAGCCCGATACTGAGACGGATAAGCCCTGACGGGACTCCGCATGCTATTAACTCTTCATTAGAGAGTTGTTGATGAGTTGTCGATGCCGGATGGGTGATAATCGATTTAGAATCCCCGATATTAACCACTAGAGAGAAAAGTTTTGTCGCATCCACAATCTGTTTCGCTTTCTCGAAACTCTCCACCTCAAAGCTGAGCAATCCGCTCGACATACCGTTTTGGAAATAACGTTGTGCATTGGCGAAATTGCTGTTGCTTTTTAATCCGGGATAGTTCACTTTTTTAACCATCGGATGAGACTCTAAAAATTCGGCAACTGCTTGAGCGTTGCGTGAGTGCTCTCTCATACGAAGCGAAAGGGTTTCGATCCCTTGGATAAAGAGCCAAGAGTTAAACGGGGATACAACCGCACCCAAATCGCGCAAAAGCGAGAGGCGGGCACGAAGACAAAAAAGTGGCAACGGCACATCGACATAGACCAAGCCGTGATAACTCTCATCCGCTTCATTAAATTGAGGATAACGAGCGTTTCCTTTGATAAAATCGACCAGCCCCTCACGCTCTACCATGATCCCGCCGATGGCAAGCCCCTGCCCCGTCGTATATTTACTCGCACTGTGAACGACGACATCGACCCCTGACTCCAAAGGACGGCACAATACCGGAGTCGCTACCGTGTTATCGACAATGGTAAGAATACCGTGCTTTTTGGCAATAGCCGTTATCGCAGCAATGTCGGCGACATCGATACTCGGATTGGTCAATGTTTCGAAAAAGATCGCTTTGGTTTTATCGTCCACCAACGCTTCAATCTCGCTCGGATTTTGAACATCAAAATAACGGGCTTGAATCCCGAAACGTTTCAATGTGTATGATGCTTGGGTCAAGGTTCCGCCGTAAAGCTGACGGGCACAGATAATATTGTCCCCCGATTCCGCTGCATTGGCAATGGCGTAGAAGATAGCCGCCATCCCGCTTGACGTTGCCAAACCTGCCGCGCCACCTTCCAATGTTGCAAAACGTTTTTCAAATACATCCGTCGTCGGATTATTCAAACGGGTATAGATATTTCCTAGCTCTTTAAGTGCAAACAAGTTTGCCGCATGCTCGACGTCACGAAATTCGTATGCCGTCGTTTGATAAATAGGAACTGCCATCGTACTTTGGGTATCTTTGTCATATCCCGCGTGTAGTGCTTCGGTTTGAAGTTGCATGTTCATCCTTTAGGTTGTTTTGTGCAATTGTATCGACATAGCCCGCATTTTCCCATGTTTCCCTAACGGTTTAATGTCCATTAGTTTAATAAGGAATATTTATACGTGGTAGTTCGGTGCTTCCTGAGTAATGATAACATCATGAACGTGTGACTCTTTCAGCCCTGCACTGGTGATTTCGACAAACTCTGCCTTATCCCAGAACGCTTCAATGCTCTCAGAGCCGCAATATCCCATAGAAGAGCGTAGCCCCCCCATCATCTGATGCACTACCGCAGCGATACTTCCGCGAAACGGTACACGCCCTTCAATCCCCTCAGGAACGAGTTTATCTGCAGCCGTCCCCTCTTGGAAATAACGATCGGTTGAACCTTTTGTCATAGCCCCTATTGAGCCCATACCGCGGTATGATTTATATTGACGCCCTTGGTACATGATCGTATCGCCCGGTGATTCTTCGGTTCCTGCGAGGAGTGATCCCGCCATAATAACGCTCGCACCAACGGCGAGGGCTTTGGCAATATCACCTGAATAGCGAATACCTCCATCGGCAATGATCGGTACGCCATGTGCACGCCCAACAGCGGCACACTCATCGATAGCCGAGATTTGAGGGACACCTACACCGGCAACAATACGGGTTGTACAGATAGATCCAGGCCCGATACCCACTTTAACCCCATCAGCACCCGCTTCGATAAGAGCAAGTGTCGCTTCACCCGTAGCAACATTTCCGGCGATGATGTCAACGACCATCTCTTTTTTGATCGCTTTAACGGTATCCAAAATCCCTTTAGAGTGACCGTGAGCCGAGTCAAGTACCAAAACATCCACACCCGCATCTACAAGAGCACGCGCTCGGTCAAGCTGTCCGACACCAATCGCCGCACCGACGCGAAGACGGCCGAAATCATCTTTGTTCGCGTGAGGGTATTCGATTCGCTTTTTAATGTCTTTGATCGTTACCAGCCCTTTAAGCAAGCCGTTGTTATCAATAATCGGAAGCTTCTCAATTTTATTAACGTGCATCATTTGCTCAGCATCTGCCAATGTGATCCCAGCTTGTGCCGTTACCAACGGCATTGGAGTCATCGCGTCAATTGCTAACTTCGATAAATCTTTCTCAAAACGCATATCACGGTTGGTCAAAATCCCAAGTAATTTATTATGGGTATCGACGACAGGAACACCCGAAATTTTAAACTCACTCATCAATGCTTCAGCATCTTCAAGGGTAGCATCCGGATGAACAAAAATTGGGTCTATAATGATACCGCTTTCTGATTTTTTAACTTTTTTGATCTGCTTGACTTGAGTCTCGATATCCATATTTTTATGGATAATCCCGATACCGCCCAAATGTGCCATAGCAATTGCCGCACGGTATTCCGTTACCGTATCCATAGCCGCCGAAACCATCGGAATATTGAGGGGAATGTTACGGGTCAACATTGTTTTTAAACTCACCTCTTTAGGGAGAACCTCAGAGTATTTTGGGATAAGCAATACATCTTCAAAAGTGAGGGCGCGTTTACGAATATTCATGAGGTTATCCTTGTAATTGAGTTTCGAGGCTAAGTGCCCCGTTAAAAAGTGTTTGCTCCGCATACGGAGCGGCAATGAGTTGAAGTCCGACAGGCATACCGTTATCGCTCGTGTCGACCGGAATCGAGATCGCGGGAAGTCCCGCGAGGTTGACCGAAATGGTGTAAATATCGCTCAAATACATCTCAAGCGGATCGCTAAGAGCCCCAAACTCGTACGCGGTACGGGGAGCAACCGGAGTTAAAATAAGATCAACCTCTTCGAAAATCTTATTATACTCCTCTTGAATCAATGAGCGCACTTTTTGGGCTTTGACATAATAGGCATCGTAATAGCCTGATGAGAGGACGAAGTTTCCGAGCATAATACGACGTTGTACTTCGGCACCGAAACCCTGTGAGCGGGTTTGAAGAAAAGTATCCTTTAGATTCTCTCCTTCGACACGATTCCCGTAGCGGATACCGTCATAGCGGGCGAGATTGGTTGTCGCTTCCGCCGTTGCGGTGATATAGTACGCTGAGATGTCGTATTTCGGGTCCATCAGGCTTTTCTCGACGATGGTATGTCCTGCGTTTTTAAGGGCTTCTATCGCTTTTGTATACGCTTTGCGGACATCTTCTGAGGCATCCTTGACATAGTCAGGTACGACAGCGATTTTTAGTTTCACATTACGATCGAGTTTATCACTCACAGTGCCGTCATTGCGCTCTGCAGAGGTTGAATCTTTCGGATCATGACCTTGGATAATATCATACAAAATCGCCGCATCTTCAACGTTTTGGGTCATCGGTCCGATCTGATCGAGTGAACTCGCATACGCACCAAGCCCGTAACGACTCACACGTCCGTAGGTCGGCTTCATCCCGACGATACCGCAAAACGCCGCCGGCTGACGGATCGATCCACCCGTGTCACTTCCTAAAGCCGCTACCGCAAGCCCTGCCGCCACTGCCGCTGCCGAACCGCCCGAACTTCCACCCGGGACACAGTTGTGGTTCAGCGGGTTGAGCGTTTTGCCGTAACAGCTGCTCTCCGTCGTTGAACCCATCGCAAATTCATCCATATTTGTCCGCCCAAATGGAGACATATTGTTAGCGAGAAGTTTTTCGATAACAGTCGCGTTATAAGGGGCAATATACCCTTTGAGGATATTAGACCCTGAAGTAACCGACCATCCCGTAACTTGGATATTATCTTTAATCGCGATCGGAATCCCCTCACCGACATTAAGCACATCAATATACGCATTCAATTCAGGATTGGCGGCAATCTTGGCTTTCAACTCATCTTTGAGTAAGTTTAGTTCCTCTTTCGAGAGCTTTAACGCCTCTTTGAGTGTTATCATACACGTTCCTTTCTACGTTTTGCTTGTTTAACCATCATAATACCTAATCCAATGACGGCCAAAATAACTCCGACGGTTTCAATGATAAAACTCATCGGAACAGGCTGTGTCATAGTAATCATTCTGCGACCATCCATCCCGAAACTACTGAGGCACATCGTTTACACACCATCTCTTCTTTTTCACTATGGTATTTCCAGCAGCGGGGGCATTTAGCTTTGGTAGCGAGAGCGATATTAAAAATATCTCCCTCGATCTCAAATGTCCCCAAAATATCTTTCAGTTCGCAAGCGCACCATTTAGAGATGACCAGATACTCTTCAATATCTTCTTTTTTCATTGCTTTGGCAGACTCTGACTTCGTAGAGATAACGAGTTCAAGGGTATTTTTAATCACTTTCTCTTTTTTCAATCCATCCACGATCTCATTGAACTTTTCACGGATCACTTTCATCGTTGCGTCATCCCAGCTGCTCTCAACCGCTTCGATAGAAGCGTACGTTACATCGAAAATATCGTTTGCTTCTCCCTTTAAAATAGAGGGGGCATTCTCGAAAATCTCATCGGCGGTATAGGTCAAAATCGGAGCGATCAGCCCTAACATCGATTTTGCGATAATTGCCATAGCACTCTGCGTCGAGCGGCGCTCTGCCGAGTCGGCCGCATCACAATACATGCGGTCTTTGGTGATATCGATATAAACACCGCTGAGTTCATTCACGATGAAATAGTTCAATCCGCTCATACCATGAACAAAATTGTACTCCCCAAACAAACGGTGGGTCTCATCAAATACCTCTTTCGCTTTTGCCACGATCCACTTATCGATCTCACCCATTTCGCTGTAGGAGACGATAGATTCGAGTCCATCGAGATTGGCGAGCATAATACGAAAAGTATTACGGAGTTTTCGATATTGATCCGCCGTTTGTTTGAGGATATTGCCGGAGATTTTCAAATCTCCCTGATAGTCGCTCATTGCTACCCACAGACGCAAGATCTCACTTCCATACTCTTTGAGTACCGATTCGGGAGCAACAACGTTCCCTTTCGATTTCGACATCTTCTCACCCTTCTCATCGACGGTGAAACCGTGAGTGAGAAGCGCTTTGTACGGTGCGATATGTTCCACCGCAGTACTCAAAAAGAGGGAAGATTGGAACCATCCGCGATGCTGATCAGACCCTTCGATGTACAAATCGGCAGGATACTCTCCCGCATCGTAGTTGCGTGATTTCAGCACCGCATTCCACGTCGAACCGCTATCAAACCAAACGTCGAGAATGTCGGAAACTTTTTCAAGTTCATCCGCTTTGTATCCCGATCCCGGATAGAGGAGCTCTTCGATGCTCATCGAATACCACGCATCAGTGCTGTGCATCTCGAAAATCATCGCGATAAAGTTGAGCACTTTCTCATCCAAAATCACTTCACCCGTCGCCTTAACGCGGAAAAATGCAATAGGAACACCCCAATCACGCTGACGGGAAATACACCAGTCAGGGCGGTTCTCGACCATTGAACCCAAACGGTTACGTCCGCTCTCAGGATAAAACGCCGTTTTAGCTACTTCAGCCTGCGCGATTTCGCGAAGTGTTTTGCTCTCCCCCGCAGGAGTTCCGTCAACGCTGATAAACCATTGCTTCGTCGCACGGTAAATGAGCGGCGTATGGGAACGCCAGCAGTGCGGGTAGGAGTGACGAAATTTCGATACTTTTAACGCACTCTCACCCAAAAGGGCAATAATCGGCTCATTCGCTTTGAAAATATGGGTTCCGACAAACTCTTCGGCATTCGGTAAAAGTTTTTCACGGACAATCGTCTGATCGTAACATCCCGTCTCATCGACCGGCATCACCACTTCGAGGTTGTAGCGAAGCCCGATACGATAGTCGTCTTCCCCGTGTCCCGGCGCCGTGTGAACACACCCCGAACCGTTCTCCATCAAAACATGCTCACCCAAAACCAAATGCGAACCACGGCCATTGAGAGGATTGATCGCATAAAGATTTTCAAACTTTTTGGCTTCAATACGTTGCACAACCGTACCTGTGAACACCCCCTCTTCAATAAGGGCATCGTAGCGTTTTTCAGCCACGATGTATCCGTCACTGGTACGAACATATACCTCTTCGGGGTTAAGAGAAATCCCTGTGTTCGACGGAAGCGTCCACGGTGTCGTCGTCCAGATCACGATGGCGGCATTCCCTTCGATTCCTGCACGGATTTTAGCATCGTCGTTTAGTTCAAACGCGACATAGATGGAATAGTCCTCTTTATCTTCGTATTCAACTTCAGCTTCAGCTAACGCCGTCCGCTCCGCCCAGCTCCAATAGACCGGTTTGGAACGCTCGATTAAAAGCCCTTTTTTCGCCACGGCGCAAAGAGTGCGATAGATATTCGCTTCAAACTTGGAATCCATCGTCAAATACGGATTATCCCAATCCGCAATAACACCGAGTTTTTTAAACTCTTCGCGCTGGATACCGACAAACTCTGACGCGTGATCGCGGCACATTTGGCGCACTTCTGCCGTGCTGAGAAGCTCTTTTTTCTGTTTTCCGCCCAGTTTTTTCTCTACTTGCTGCTCGATAGGTAGCCCGTGACAATCCCAACCGGGAGTAAAACGAACCGATTTACCGTTGAAATAGTGATATTTAACAATAATATCTTTAAGAACTTTATTGAGAGCATGACCGATATGGGTATGGCCGTTGGCATACGGAGGACCGTCATGCAGAGTAAAACTCTCTGAGCCTTTACGATTGGCTTTCATTTTGCCGTAAACATCGTTTGCAATCCACGCAGCATACCGTGTAGGCTCGTTTTGAACCAAATTTCCACGCATCGGAAATTCAGTCTGAGGTAGAAGGAGGGTCTCTTTATAATCCATCTGTTACCTTATAGAAAAAGTGGTGCATTATATCTTTTAGGTGATTAAAATTTGCTGTCACTGTGCTATACTATCCCAATTTTATACTCAGGAAAACCATGAAACGTGATGTTATTTTCGTAGGTAATCGGCTGATTTTGAATGAAGCGTATGAGCGTTATATCCTCCGAAGTATCAAAAATCGTCTTGCGTCGATCGATTCCATCAACTATTTTGAAGAGTCGGATAAAGGACTTTTTTTACATCTGGAAACTCTTTTAAAAAATGAATCCAAGCTCATCATCATCACAACTAAAAATACCTTTACGATTGTGGGGAAACTCCTCAGTACCGTCACCGCCGACAATCAAATTTTAAAAGAGCAGATGCTTATCCCATCCCGCGCCAGCATCTTAGAAAACGGCAGCTATCTCCTCACCCATAACAGCTCTGAGATCAACGTTATTTTAGCGACGGAGGGGAAAATGCTCCCCCCGATTCTTATCGATGATGAATCGCGTCTTGCCACTATCCACCTCTTTAATGAAGAGCTCCTGAGTGCCCAAACGCTCCTTGAACCCTTAGCCCAAAACTTCGATGTAAAACTCGAATTCAGCGAATTGGTAGAGGGGTGGCTCAAAATCCGTATCCATACCCGACGTCATGGAAATCTTTCACAGTTTATTGCATCTGCTCGCGGTTTAATGCATCATAAAGTCATTGCGGCTACCAATATCGGGGCGTTTATTATTGAGAAGCTCTCTCACCACCATAAAAAAATCTCATTTGCCGAAAGCTGCAGCGGTGGATCACTCGCCCATTTTTTCACCTCCCAAAGTGGAGCGTCCAACATTTTTGACGGTTCACTCGTTACCTACTCTAACACTCTCAAAGCCAACTGGCTGGCAGTCGATGATGACGCGATTGAACAGCACGGTGCCGTAAGCGCCGAAGTTGTCTTAGAGATGTCCGAGGGGGCTATGAACGTCAGTTTCTCTGATTATGCAATGGCGATCAGCGGTATTGCCGGACCTACAGGGGGAACCGATGCCAAGCCGGTAGGAACCGTATACATCAGTGCCAGGTCGAAAACCTCTGTCCACACGGAACGTTTTCATTTCGAAGGGGATCGTAACTACATCCAAGAGCAAAGTGTTCTGATGGCCGTTAAAATGCTCCTTAATATTGACAAAGAATTGTTTTTTACCTAAATCGCTTTTTCTCCTTGACAAAACGACATCTTTCCCCTATAATTTCGCCCTCACAATCGTCCAGTTTTGATGATTGAAGAGGTCTCGTTAGCTCAGCTGGTAGAGCATTTCACTTTTAATGAAGGGGTCGATGGTTCGAATCCATCACGGGACACCATATTGTTGATTTCAGTGACCCTTTCGTCTAGTGGCCAAGGACACTATCACTTCATGGTAGGAACAGAGGTTCAAATCCTTTAGGGGTCGCCACTTGTTCATGTTATTTTGATTTTTTAAACTCACGGGAGTTTAGCTCAGTTGGTAGAGCGCTACCCTTACAAGGTAGATGTCACAAGTTCGAGTCTTGTAATTCCCACCATAATTTTTGGCTGCAGCGGTAGTTCAGTTGGTTAGAATGCCTGCCTGTCACGCAGGAGGTCGCGGGTTCGAGTCCCGTCCGCTGCGCCATATGTTATTTCGATTTTTTTACGCACATTAAACGGGAGTTTAGCTCAGTTGGTAGAGCGCTACCCTTACAAGGTAGATGTCACAAGTTCGAGTCTTGTAATTCCCACCATTCGTTTAGGTTGCAGCGGTAGTTCAGTTGGTTAGAATGCCTGCCTGTCACGCAGGAGGTCGCGGGTTCGAGTCCCGTCCGCTGCGCCACCTTTACCTCTTCTCTTACTACACAATCAAAAAAATTACTCTTTCTTATATTTATGTTATCATACAGCTATGAAATTAAAACTTTCTCTTTTTATTCTCTATATAACCATTTGGTTTTATTTGGCAATTAACCCGTGGTATCGTGATGATTGGTTACTTGAAAATATCCTCGTATTTACCGCTTTACCGATCTTAATCTGGAGTGATCGCCGTTTTAATTTTTCAAACAAAAGTGTTTGGATGCTCTTTCTTTTTTTCGTTTTACATGCGATCGGCGCACATTATACCTACAGTGAAATGCCGTTTTTTTCTCCCATCACCGACTATTTCGGATTTGAACGAAATCATTACGACCGTTTAATTCATTTTTTATTTGCTTTTTTACTCTTTTTGCCGTTTTATGAACTTTTTTCTTCTTTTCAGAGAGTAAAACCGATCGCTTTGTATGTTACCGTTCTTTTTTTAATCGCGGTTTCCGGGGTATATGAGGTACTCGAATGGGTCGTGACCGAAG
>Ga0208246_1000052_pt1 | contig 129686 bp, 115 predicted proteins | sample RifOxyD2_FD_184039 | JGI IMG/M metagenome (GOLD analysis project Ga0208246, IMG submission 184039) | Soil microbial communities from Rifle, Colorado - Rifle Oxygen_injection D2 (SPAdes) | ecosystem: Environmental > Terrestrial > Deep subsurface > Rock core/Sediment | place: Rifle, Colorado... | reverse complement strand
TGGAAACGTAGGTCGCTGCCTAGTTGATCATTTCTTCTTTACTTACTACAAATCATCAATAATTTTTTTACAACTTTAAGCTATCTCTTTACTTTTATTAACGACTTTTTTCTGTTTTTTAATTGCTTCTTTACTGTTTAACAATTGAGAATGTGGTATTATTTTATATATTATTTTAGGATGTTATATGAAAAACTATATTAAAAATCAAATTAGAAAATCTTATGAAACTAAACAAGCTATTTATGATAATGAAGAGTTATTGAGTAAAATAGAAGAGGTCTCTAAACTTTGTGTAAGGCTATATAAAGGCTCTAATAAAACTATACTAGCAGGTAACGGAGGTAGTGCAGCCGACGCTCAACATATAGCAGCCGAGCTTGTTGGTAGATATGGATTTGATAGACCTTCACTACCTTCTTTATCTCTAACAACAGATACATCAAATTTAACAGCAATAGGAAATGATTACGGTTATGATAAAGTATTTTCAAGACAACTAGAAGGCATGGGTCAAAATGGAGATATTTTTATAGGTATTTCTACCTCCGGTAATTCAAAAAATATAGTTAATGCATTTGAAGTTGCTAAACAAAAAGGCATAACAACAGTTGCTTTAGTCGGTCGTGATGGTGGTGAAATGGCTAAAATCGCTGATATTTCACTGATTGTTCCATCAGACTCAACTCCAAGAATACAAGAATCTCATATATTGATTGGACATATAATTTGTGATATCATAGAAAAAGAGATTTTTGGTGATGGTGTTAATTAGTTTCTTATGAATAAAGCACTATTTTTAGACCGTGACGGTGTAGTAAATGTTGAAATAAATTATCTTCATAAAATTGAAGATTTTGAATTTATTAACGGCATAATAAATCTTTGCAAATATTATCAAAATAACGGTTATATTATTATTATCGTAACTAATCAATCAGGTATTGATAGAGGTTATTACGATGAGTGTGATTTTAATATTTTAACTTCATGGATGATTAATGAATTTGCAAAGTATAATGTTAATATAAAAAAAGTTTATTTTTGTCCTCATCACCCTGACATATCCGGTACATGTAGCTGTAGAAAACCGGAATCAGGAATGTTTTTAGAAGCAGCAAAAGAGTTTGATATCGATTTTAAGAACTCGATTTTAATAGGTGATAAAGAGAGCGATATTGAGGCTGCAATAAAAGCAGGAGTTAGCAAGACGTATCTGTTTGATGAAAAAAATATAGTTAAAAAATCAAAAGCTACAAAAATAGTTTCAAAATTAGAGGATATTTACAGTGTTAATACTAAATAGCGGCGGTACTTTTAATAAAAAATATAATAAATTAAACGGTGAATTAGAAGTTCCATATGACAATTCAGCAATAGAGAGAATTTTACAAAGTGTAGATTCTAAATTTGATATAGCAGGTCTTATTTATAAAGATAGTTTAGATATGACAATGAGTGATAGAAAAGTTCTAGCAAGTGTTATTATGGAGTCAAATGATGATACTTTTATAATTGTTCATGGAACGGATACAATGCATCTCAGTGCAGAGTTCTTGGCTGAAATTTTTGATGATAGAAAAATAGTATTTGTAGGTGCCATGAATCCTTTCGAGATAGATAACGTAGAAGCTAGTTTAAATTTAGGAATGGCAATCGGATTTGCAAGAGGTACCAGTGAATTTGGTGTTTATATATGTATGAGCGGATATATTGAATCATGGAATAAAATAGAAAAAAATACTAAATTTGGAAAGTTTGAAGTTGTCTAATAAAGTAGCATGCTCACATTGTCATTTAGAGTTTGATTCATCAATAATGATTAAAGATGAATCAAACTACTTTTGTTGTAGTGGTTGTCAAGGAGTCTTTCATCTCTTGTGTGATGAGGGTCTTGATAGTTTTTATAAAAAAAGTAATAATGTAGTGTTGTCTCCTATTTCTAAAACTTTTGAAGACTCTTCAAATTTTGACACACCATCTTTTTATGAAAAATTTGTAGAGACAAATAGTGATGGATTTAGTAAAGTATCTTTAATTATAGAGGGGATTCACTGCTCGGCTTGTGTGTGGCTAAATGAAAAAGCTCTTCATAAAATGGATGGAGTAATAGAAGCTGATATAAATTTCACAAACAACAAAGCAACGATTGTATGGTCAGATGATGTTGTAAAATTATCAAAAATTATAAATATGATTCGTTCTATCGGATACAATGCTTTTGCTTATGACTCTTTGGCTCAAGAGACACATGCTAATAAAGAGAGAAAGTCGTACTACTTGAAAATGGCAGTTGCTATTTTTGCTTCAATGAATATTATGTGGATAGCTGTTGCTCAGTATGCAGGATATTTTAGCGGAATTACTCAAGATGTAAAAACAGTACTAAATATTGCAGAGGGTATTTTAGCAACTCCTGTACTTTTTTACAGCGGTTTGGTTTTTTTTAGAGGTGCTTACTATGCTCTAAAAACTAAAATAGTAAACATGGATTTGCTTGTAGCAACAGGTGCCGCTTTAACCTATTTTTATTCTATATATATAACATTAATGCAAAGCGGTGAAGCCTATTTTGACTCTGTAAGTATGATTATTACTTTTGTTTTAATAGGCAAGTTCTTAGAAGTATTAAGTAAAAAGAATGCTGCTGATACACTTGATATGATTACAAAAAATATTCCGAGTGAAGTAAAAATTGTTAAAGACGGCAATATAGCTACATGTAAGCTTAATGATGTTCGACAAGGAGATATTGTAGTAGTCTCTTCAGGAGAAAAAGTTTTACTTGACGGAGAGATAGTTAAAGGTAGCGGTTCGTTTGATGAAGCAAATTTAACCGGAGAGAGTGAACCGATATATAAAAATGTCGGAATGAGCGTAATAAGCGGAACTACAAGTATAGATGCAGATATTCATTTTATCGCTACAAAAGATTTTAAGCACTCAACACTTTCAAATATTGTTACACTTTTAGAATCAGCTATAAATAAAAAACCAAAGATTCAGCAGATGGCCAACAAACTATCTGAATATTTTTCATCCATTATACTTTTCTTGTCAATTTTTACTTTTGCTTTGTGGTGGTTTCAAACAAACAGCTTTGATATCTCTTTTATGATTGCGGTATCGGTTATTATAATAGCATGTCCATGTGCATTAGCTCTTGCTACTCCTGTTGCAACATTGGTGGGACTTAGTTTGGGTGCTTCAAGAGGAATACTTTTTAAAGAAGCGGCAGGACTTGAAACAATGGCAAAAGTTGACACTCTTATTTTGGATAAGACTGGAACTATTACAATAGGAAAACCTGAGGTAATAAAGGAGCATATTTATGATGAGTTTGATAAAAAGCTTCTATATTCACTTTTAAAATTATCAAATCACCCTGTGGCAAAAGGAGTGTCGAAATATCTTGAAAAGGAGAATGAAAATATAGTTGCTGAGATACTGGATGAATTTACCCAAATTTCTGCACAAGGTATAAAAGCTAAAGTAAGAGAGATAAATCTGCTTGGCGGCAATATAAAACTACTAAATGAAAATAGTATTGAGACAACATTTTTGAGTGAAAACACTATTTTTTATTTTGCAATAGATAATAAATTAGCGGCAATATATGAATTAACCGATAAAATTAAAGATGGTGTGTCAGAGTTAGTTGAAGATATGAAAAAAATGAGTATAGATGTGGTGATGCTCACTGGCGACAACAGCCGTATGGCAAATAAAGTTGCTTCAAGTGTAGGTATTAAAGATTTTATTTATGAACAAACTCCACAAAGTAAAGCTGATTATATAACTCACCTCCATGAAAAAAATAAGATAGTTGTAATGGTTGGAGACGGCATTAACGATATTTTGGCATTGGCTCGTTCCGATATAGGCATTGTTATGGGAAGCGGAAGTGATATTGCAGTTAAAGTAGGAGATGTTGTTCTTTTAGACGATAGTATGAAGTCATTAAAAGATGCTTTTAAAATAAGCCGTACAACATTTGGTTTAATTAAACAAAACCTTGTTATATCAATAGTATATAATGCTATAACTATACCTTTGGCAATGGCTGGATATATTATACCTTTGATAGCAGCTATATCGATGTCTTTAAGTTCGCTTTTGGTTGTAGGAAACTCTATGCGTATTCGCAATAAATGGAATAAGGATTAAGTATGGATACTTGGGTAATTGCAATGATGCTTGGGGCATCTGTATTTTTAGGAGCAATAGCACTATTTGCTTTTTTATGGGCAATTAAAAGTGGGCAGTTTGACGATGAAGAGAAGTTTTTAAATGCTGCTAAATATGACGGTGAAGATGAGTTAAACGATGCAATAAAGCAAGAGCAGAAAAAAGAAGTTTTGAAAAAAAGATATAAGCCAGAATAAAATAGTTTAGTTGAAGAGTTAATCGCCCAAAGAGGGCAATTAAGGTAAATTATTTACCGATAGTTTGTGCGAATGCGTCTAAATCAGCATCTGAGTATTTTGCCACTTGACCTTTCATAAGACCTTTCATTGGTCCGCCGTAAGTACCTGCTTTATAACCTTTAAGTGCAGTAGCTATATCAGCATGAGTCATTTCAGCGACATTTTTAGATTTACCTAAAGCAGCTTTACTCCAATCAGCTCCATGGCATCCTTGACAGGCACCAGCTTCTACACCAGCCATTAAAGCAGTAGTTGCAGTTAAAGCAACGATTGATAAAACAATTTTTTTCATATTTTTTTCCTTGATTTTTTTTTATTTTCAGGCAAATTATAGTGATTTTACTCTTAAATACATGTTAATAGTTTATCTGTTATCATTTTGTTAAATAAACTATACTATATGACAAAATAGTGACAATAATGGCGGTAAAATGAGATATATAGATGATGATTTAAATAACAAAACAGTTTTAATTACAGGCGGTGCAGGTTTTATAGGTTCAAATTTGGCATTTTATTTTCAAGAGAATCATCCCGAGGCTAAAATAGTAGTTCTGGACAGTTTTAGAAGTAAAGAAACGCTCTCAAACGGGAATCTGAAAAGCTTTGGACATTTTAAAAATATAATCGGTTTTAAGGGTGAAGTAATAAGCGGTAATATCAATGACAAAGAGTTACTTCTTAGTTTAGAATTAAATTATAAATTTGATTATATTTTTCATGAAGCAGCTATTTCTGATACTACCGCACTAGAACAAGATTTGATGATAAGAACAAATGTTAATGCTTATAAAGATTTGCTTGAGTTAGCTATAAAACATGGGGCAAATATGATTTATGCTTCATCGGCGGCAACTTACGGCAGTGCTGCTTCACCGCAAAGAGTCGGACGCGAATCACCGCAAAATGTTTATGGTTTTTCAAAGCTTTGTATGGATAATTTAAGCCGTGAGTATATGAAAGAAAGCGATATATCAATAGTGGGGCTTAGATATTTTAATGTTTATGGACCAAGAGAGTACTTTAAAAACACTACTGCTTCAATGATTTTGCAGTTTGGACATCAGTTATTAGCCGGTAAAAATCCTCGTCTTTTTGAACATAGCGATAAAATACTTAGAGATTTTATATATATAGAAGATATAATTCAAGCCAATATTAAAGCTATGAATCCTAAAGAGAGCGGTATCTTTAATGTGGGAACCGGTAAAGCTAGAAGTTTTCAAGATATAGTTGATATCCTTCAAAAAGAGCTTGGCACTTCTTTAACATGTGAATATATACCAAATCCATACATCGGAAGTTATCAGTTCCATACAGAAGCTGATATAGAATCAACTAAAGAGATATTGGGATACGAGCCGAGATTTGAGATGGAAGACGGAATAAAAGCTTATATAAGTGAAATTAAGAGAATGTATGAAGAAGAAGTAAAATAATGAAAATACTTAAAAAATTTTCCCCAAATATTTTAGTAATCGGCGATTTGATGATAGACCATTATCTGTGGGGAAGCTGTGAGAGAATATCTCCAGAAGCTCCGGTTCAGGTTGTCGATATTGCCAAAGAGACTACTGTTCTTGGCGGTGCAGGAAATGTTATAAACAACCTTAGAGTTCTTGGTGCAAAAGTAAGTGTAGGAAGTGTTATAGGAGATGATGATAACGGTGTAGAGCTTATTGACATGTTAAAAAAGATAGATGTGCAAACAGATAATATAGTAACTCAAAAAAATAGAAAAACATCCAAAAAAAGCCGTGTTATAGCAAGTTCGCAACAAGTTTTAAGATATGACAAAGAGAGCAAGGATGAGATTTCAAACGTTGCTGCACAAGAGATTTTAAACTCTTTAAAGAGTGAAATTTGCAACTATGATGCAGTTATACTTTCAGACTATGGAAAAGGCGTTTTAACTCAAGAATTATGCCAAAGCGTTATAGAGCTTTGCAATAAAGAGGGCGTGAAAGTTTTGGTTGACCCAAAGGGGAGCGACTACAGCAAATACAAAGGTGCATATCTATTAACGCCTAATAAAAAAGAGGCTATACTTGCAACTAAAATAGATATAAAAGATAAAGAGTCCCTAGAAAAAGCACTGTTAAAGTTAAAGCAGGATTGCAATTTGGCTATATCAATGATTACACTCTCAGAAGACGGTATCGCTACTTATGATGATGAGATGAAGATTTTTCCAACCGTTGCAAAAGAGGTTTTTGATGTAACAGGTGCAGGAGATACCGTTATAGCCTCGATAGCATTTGCTCTAAGTGCCGGTAAAAGTATAGAAGAAGCAGCGGCATTTGCAAATCTTGCAGCTGGTGTAGTGGTTGGGAAAATCGGCTCGGCTACGGTTACTCTTGATGAGATTGAAGAGTATGAAGCAAGCTTGCATAAAAGTACTTCCGATGCTCATATAAAAAGTTTTAAAGATATAGAAGCAGTAGTTGAGAGATATAGAAAAAGCGGCAAGAAAATTGTATTTACAAACGGCTGTTTTGATATCTTACATGTAGGACATGTAAAGTATCTTCAAGAAGCAAAAAGTTTTGGAGATGTGCTTATAGTAGGACTTAATTCCGATGCTTCCGTTTCAAGGTTAAAAGGTCCGACGCGTCCGGTGAATATTGCAGAGGATAGAGCTTATCTTTTAGCCGCTCTTGAAGCGGTTGATTTTGTCGTACCTTTTGAAGATGATACTCCTTATGAACTTATAAAAATGATACAGCCAGATACGCTTGTAAAAGGCGGAGATTATGAGGGTAAAGAGGTAGTCGGAACAGAATTTGCGGGTGAGCTAAAGCTTGTTAATTTTGTAGATGGAAAGAGTACTACAAAAACGATTCAAAAGATACAGGGCTGTTAAATATTTAACTCTTTGACTGCCTCTATGACTTCATGTGCCGTTATGCTTTTCATACACTCATGATGTCCTAGAGGACACTCTCTTCTCATACACGGAGCACACTCCATGTCATGTCTTACGATAGTGCTCTTTTCGTTCATCCACTGTGAAGTCTCAGTATGTTTTGTAGGACCGAAGATTGAAACGCTAGGAACGCCATAAGCCGCCGCTACGTGCATAGGTCCGCTATCGTTTGTAACAAAAAGCGAACAACCGCCAATATAGGAACATAGCTCTTTTATGCTTGTTTTTCCTGCTAGATTTGTGTAGTTTGTTACATGTGAAGATTTAAGATGTGACTCTATCTCATTTGCCATCTCTACTTCATTTGGTCCGCCGAAAATTATTATCTCATATCTGTCGCTAAACTCACGCGCTACTTCGGCAAATCTTTGTGGATACCATCTTTTCGCACTTCCGTAAGTTGCCCCCGCATTTATGCCCATAGTCGGTTTTTCAAATTTTTTAGGTTCAATATATAAGCGCAGATTAGGGGTGATTTTATTCCATTCATCCGTGTTTATCATTGCAAGCTCGGCATATTGCATAGAGAGATGTTTGTCCGCTTTTATAGCAGGTGTATGAGAAAGCAGGAACATTGAGTGCCATGATTTTTTGGCTACGCTAAAAAAAGTTCCCGTTAGTTTTAAAAGCAAAGATGAGTGTATCTGATTTCTAAAAGAGATTGCCATGTCAAAACTGCCTAACTTTTTCGCTAAATCATAAGTCGCTTTGATTCTGCTCTTTGCTTTTTTTGTCTCATCAACTACCGCATTTTTACAAAGAGGATGATATTTCAGCGCTTCAATGGACACATAACTGCCTACAAAAGTAAATTTTGCATTTGGATAGTATGAGGCTAAAAGCTCAATAGCGGGAGTTGCCATAACGGCATCACCCAGCCAGTTTGGTAAAATTATAAGTATTTTCATAGTGGAATTATATCGCGTCTTTTATGAAGATATACAGAGGAGATGAAGCTACATGTAGAGTCTCTTCTTTTATGCTCTTGCCGCTGCTAGAGCAAACAGTGAAATAATCTTCATTTTTTAGCGTTGTCGGACGCACAGACCAGTGAATTTGAAGTAATTTTTCATCGACTAAAAACTGAAGGATATAGTACCCGCGTTTTATATCAAGCCGTAAAAATTGAGAGTTTTTTAGAGTTTGCACCATAAATTTATATACTTCAAACGCCTCTCTTTTTCTTATGCCTTCTCTGTTGTCAATCAACCCGTATCCCGGTGCAATCAGTTGATGCCACGATACGCTGTCAACCTGTTGTGACGCAAGAGAGAGAAGATAGTATCTTAACATGTAATGGGCATAAAGCTCTTCGCTTACACATTCATGCTCGCTTGTGGGAGCATAAGGTGCGGTGTTGCTTATAGGCCAATTTGTCTCCGTCACATGTAGTTCATGTACGCTTTTTGGACTGAGCCAAACCATAGTGCTAAGAAGTGCTATTTTATCTTGCAGATTAAAACCCATCTGCATATTTTCAGGAGCACCCCGTCTATCCACATAAAGGAGTGAAGATATAGCATCATAACGGTACTTAAAAAGATTAAAAAGTGTATGTGCGCTAAAGTGGTACTCAAAGTCTATAACTCCGCCCCCTATTAGCTTTACATGTGAAAATTTTGAGACTTTTAAATCATAGGCAACCTGAAAAAAACGGTTAAACTCATCGACGCTGAAAAATCCCCATTTTGCCCTGTTTATGGTTGAGCCGATTTCAAAAATATCTACATGTTGATTTAGTGAGGTAAAAATTGTCTCTAAATCTCTTTTTAAAAGTGACAAATCTTCTACATGTTCTCTGTCTTGAAGAATTTTTAGCGTTACTTTTTTATCTTTACATAAAAAAATAAAATCTTTTAATAGCGGGAGTTTGTCCATTTCCCAAAGTTTTATGCGCAGCAGAATTCTATTTACGCCAAGCTCTTCTATCATCTTAAGAGTCTCATTTGGATTGCGCTCAAAATCAACGCCTATGCAGAAAAAATCATTTGAGTTTATCTTTTTCCTTTTGACAAAAGGCGTCATGACGATTGAGAGAGGCAGAATAAAAAGTGAGATAATAAAAGTTTTTAAAAGTGAGCCGATTTGGCTTTTTCTCATCTTTTTTTTATATACTTTGTCTTGTAACGGATATGGCTGGTCGGAATAATTATCCCATCTGTACGGTTCTTTCATAAGGCGAATTATAACCATTTTAAGATAAAATACTTCATGCATAATTTAAATAAAATCATAATATCTCTTTTACTTTTTACACTCTCATTGAGTGCATTGACGCTTCAAAAAGCAAACAGCTATACAGACCAAAATATAAGCGGCCGGGTAATGTCTGAAAAACTTGACGGAGTAAGAGCATATTGGGACGGTAAATCTCTATTTACGAGACAAGGCAAGATTATAAATGCTCCAAAATATTTTACGCAAAAATTCCCGTCGTTTGAACTTGACGGCGAACTTTGGACAAAGAGAGGAGATTTTGAAAATATCCAGTCCATAGTTATGGATAAAACTCCGACTAAAAAATGGAGCGAGATAAAATATATGATTTTTGAAGCTCCTCATGCCAAGGGCAATTTTTTACAGCGACTCCAAAAAGCAAGAGTACATGTAGAAAAAAACAATCTTTTACATGTAGAGATAATAGAGCAAAAAGTCTGTAATTCAAAAGAGGAGTTAGATTCTTTTAAAAAAACTGTTTTATCGCTAGGCGGCGAGGGCGTGATGCTAAAAGATGCCTCAAAAGAGTATTTTGAGGGCAGAAGCGATTATCTGTTAAAGGTAAAAGAAGCAGATGATATGGAAGCAAAAGTGATTGGTTATAAAGAAGGAAAAGGTAAATTTGAGGGTTTTATGGGAAGCTTACATGTAAAGCTTGAAAACGGTACAGATTTTTTTATAGGAAGCGGATTTAGCGATGAGATAAGAAAAAATCCGCCAAAAATAGGCACTATAGTAACTTTTAAATATTACGGTTTTACAAACGGCGGCAAACCTAAATTTGCTTCATTTATGAGAGTGAGAGAAGATTGATGAATATTCTTGTAGTTCGTAATGATAAGCTAGGCGATTTTATAACGGCACTTCCTGCGGTATATGTTTTAAAACAGCATAATCCAAATAACAGGGTTGTCGTATGTGTCGCTCCACTAAACAGAGCTTTGGCAGAAGCTTGCGATTTTATAGATGAGGTTATAGTTGATAACGGCGGCACTGTTTTTGAACTTGCAAAAAAACTGCAAAACGCAAAGATTGATGTGTCTATTACCCTTTTTTCAAATACCCGTGTAGCTCTTGCACAGTTTTTGGCAGGGATTCCAAAAAGGATAGCGCCTGCGACTAAAATAGCTCAAATCTTTTACAATAAAAGAGTGGTGCAAAGAAGAAGCAAAGTAGAGATGGCGGAGTTTGAGTACAACTTAGAACTTACGCGCGCGCTCTTTAACGATATAAGTTTGGAGTATAAAAAACCGCTCTTAGCGTTTAGCGATGCAAAGAAGATATATGAGGTTTTTTGTCTAAACAACGACATAGAAAAAGAGGTTGTTGCTTTTCATGTAGGATTCGGGGGCTCAAGCGATGCAAACTGGAATCTTGACGAGTATGAGATTTTAATTCGTGAAGTTATAAAACAAGACAAGTATCAAGTAGTTTTAACCTTTGGACCCGATGAAAAAGAGCTATATGAAGAGATGCAAAAGAGGCTCTATGATGTCAATGCAGTTTTCTATCTCTCGCTTGAAGGATTGGTTTACTTTGCAAAATTAGTAAGCAATTTTAAACTTTTTATCTCAACTTCAACGGGAACATATCATGTAGCTTCTCTTGTAGGAACACCGACCATGACATTTTTTGCGGATTCGCTTTTTGCAAGTGCTGCAAGATGGAAGAGCGTTGGAGATATAAAGCTTCAAAAACACTACATGATACCGAGTGAGAAAGAAAAAAAGGATGAGTTGTTTGAAGAGGTAAAGAGAGAATTATCCCGTCTTTAGTGAGCCCAGCTGATATCTTCTTTTACTATTTTTGCAGGGTTTCCGACGGCTATGGAGTTTTTGGGAATTGATTTTGTCAAAACTGAAGATATGCCTACAACCGAGTTGCTTCCTATCTCTACGCCTTTTAAAATTACTACATCATCCGCTATCCATACTTTAGTACCGAGCGTAATATCTTTTGCAGAGTTTATGATTTTACCGTCTTGAAAAATCGGGTGACCGTCTGAGGTCATAAGTTTTGCATTTCTGCTTAACATGCAATCATTGCCGATAGTAAGTGTTATATTTTTTTCTTTTGCACTTAAGTAACAGCCCTCACCGATAATGGAGTTTTTGCCTATAATGATAGTGCAATTGTCTCCGACTATCTCCAAAAATGAGCCGTTTATTTTTGCACCCTCTTTTACATGTAGAGTATTATTGTCGCCTTTTATGACTATTTTTGTTTTTGATATCTTTATTTGATGTTCAACTAAGATTTTGTTGTTTTTTCCGCTAACTTTTATCTTGTTTTTTAATTTTTGTATAAAACTTAACTGATTCACTTTTTTTCTCTGTTAAGCTCGTAAAGCTTTATGTATTTGTAAAAGTTTGTAGCCATGTGCGAAAATGCAATAACCAGTCCTGCGTAACCGTCCAAAAATCCTCTTTTTAAAAAATATGTTTTGAAAAATGAGAAGAGGGCATTAAAAAAAGCCTTTGTTGGGGATGAGGTTTTTTTGCCGACATTATCATTTGCAAAGATACTGGAGTAACGGTCAAGTTTGATTATAAAATCGGTTATGGTAGAGTATGGGTAGTGCAAAACAGAACCGCTGATTTGAGCTACATGAAAACCTTTTTCTATAACTTTTTCATGTACTTTTTCATCTGTAAAAGCAGTTTTTGTTTTGTTAAAAAGGCGTACTATTATGTCATTTCCCCAACAGTGTTTTACATGTACGTTTTTATAGTAGTTTTGTCTGAGAATCGTATATATATTTTTTTCATCCAATTGAAGTTTTGAGAGATTTTCTACAAACTCATCGGATAGTACTTCATCCGCATCAAGTGATAAAACCCACTCATTTTTAGCAAAAGAGGCAGCGCGGTTTTTTGTCTCTCCAAAACCAAAAAATTCGCCTTGAACAAGATTTACATTTAAGTATTTTTTTGCAATCTCTAAAGTTGTATCGGTTGAACCGTTGTCGTAAACTACAACATCACTAAAAGATTTGAGAGATTCAAGAGTAGGTATTATAGTAGAAGCCGCGTCTTTTGCGATGATAACGCATGAGATATTTTCAATCAACTACCGCTTCCCCCCGTAATCTTTTTTTTGCATTTTTTCTGTCTTTATGAGCTTGTGAGTACTTTAGCGCTATTTTAACACAACTTGACTCATCCGATTTTGATAATTTTGCATACTCTTTTACAATAGTCTCTAAATCTTCATCTTTTGCCCAGAGTTTAGAGAAGTTTTTGAGTCTCTCATCTAAGTTTAGAGTCTTAAATTCCATTCTGTTTATATCTACTATTTTAAAAATGTAGCCTTCATCCTCTTTTTTTATAAGTATATTACCAGGAGAGTAATCAAGATGAAAAATGCCCTCTTCATGCAGTTTGAATGTAAACTCTGCAAAGGCTTTAAATAAGTTCTCTTTGTCTAAAAAATTTGTGTTTATAAGAGGTTCTCGTATAGTAAAGTCATACTCGAAGTTTTCGCTTACAAAGTAGCTCTTGCTAAGCAGTCCAAATTTTTTAAACTCTATATAGCCTATTGGTTTTGGTACAAAGCCGATTATTTTTATGCTGTTTTGGTATGACTTTTTTGCTTTTGAGTCTCTAAAAAAAGAATAGAGAATTTTATTTATAATATTTGGAATTTTAAAAGATTTTACAACAAGATTTTCGGAATGAAACTCTATGGTTTTTATCTCGTTTCTTGCTTTATGTATGGAGTTGTGCGAGATATCAAAATACTCTTTTATATCTTTTAACAGCTCATTATATCTGTCGTGAATTGATTCAAATCTCATGTTCTATCCTGCTTTGTGCTATAAAAATTCCGCTAAAGATGGCAAAAAATGCCATCGGGAATTGCTCATGAAACATAGTTTCTACTAAAGACGATATAGAGTAAACGCTTACAAAAACAATCATCAAGTTAAAATAAAATTTATCTTTTATACTGAGTTTTAAAAGATTATAAAAAATACTCAAATATAAAACAAGACCTATTAATCCCAGATGAACAGCCGTTTGAACATAAAAGTTATGATAGCTCGGCATTATTTTAGCACACTCCATATTTGGATGCTCGTTTGTTATACTCTCTTTTAGCGCCTGCATATCATTGGTGATTCCTATGCCTAAAATAGGGTTATCTGAGAAAATCTCGCCGCCTATTTGCCAAACGGCAAGTCTCAGCCCTATTGAGGAGCAGTAATCATCTTTTGATATGATTTTTGTGATGTCAGAGAACCCGACTTCCACTCTTGCTTTAAAATTCGGGCTAATCGTATATGAGATAAAAAATATTGATAAAAGCAGAGTAAGCATCCCAAAAAAAGCTAAAAACTTGTTTTTAACATGTAAAAATCCTACTACAAACAAAGAGACTGCAAATGCCGCTTGACCTGTTCTTCCTGCGTTTAAAAAGAGGTTTGCGGTTGTTGTTATAAAAAATAGTGCATAGGCTATTTTTAGATTTAAGCTTTTTTCGTAAAATATTCTGCTTAAGAGAAGCAATGAAGTAAAAGCCAAAAACATAGAGTATTGAGGATGATTCATAAAAGGATTTGGAAAAGCTACTGTTGCATTTTTAAAACTCCATAGTTCAAAAAATACGCCGTATGAGATAAGTTCGCTAATAAACATACCCGCTAAAAATGCAGAAATTCCGTAGTTAAGATATTTTTTTTCTACCGTAGTCGCTATGACTATTGCGGTTAAAAAATACCAATATTTTCTTATGTAATGAAGCCCGCCAAAAGGTTCTTGCGACCAGAATAAAGAAATCAAGCTAAAGGCGACAAACAGCACTAAAGAGATAATAACTTTATTTGATTTTAAAAACTCTATTTTGTTTTTAAAGCCATCGCTAAATAGCCACAAAACAAATAAAAGAGCTGTTAATATCGAGATACCGCCTCTTGAAATCGGGAGTAAAAAAGCATAAATAACAAATAGGTAGTTTATATATTTATTCATTTTCGTCTTTAAGCAGAGACTCAAAATACTCTATATATTTTTTGGCAGTTGTTTTATGAGATAGTTTGTCATTTATAATATCTTTTGCATGAGCCGTTAATCTCTCTAATGTTGCAGGGTTGTCATGTAACTCTCTTATCTTCTTTGCTATTGACGAGGCATCTTTTATAGGAACTATAAAGCCGTTTACTCCGTCTTCTATTATCTCCAAAGAGCTTTCGTTCGCAGATGCGATTACGGGAACACCGCTTGCAAGGGATTCTAGTATTACACGAGGCAGTCCCTCTTTTCTGGTTGATGCGTGAATCAAAACATCACAAGCAGCAATGATTTGAGGAACATCTTTTCTGTGTCCAGTTACATGTATTCTCTCACTCATACCGCTTTTTTTTATCTCCGAGAGGTACGGCTCTTGTGAGATTTTATCGCCTATAAGCAGAATATGCAAATCTTTTATATCCGCTAACTCATGAGCCGCTTTTACTACGTATATCAAACCTTTGTGAGGTCTTACGTTTGCAACAAAAGCTACATTGAAATTGTTTTGGTTAGTTCCAAACTGTTCCAGATTGGCAGGAGCTTGGTCATACCATAAAGTATCATGTCCTTTGTAAATAGTTACAACTTTTTTATTTTTTGAAAAGACCTGTTTTTTTACATGTTGCGTCACTGCTTCGGAGACGCAGATAACACCGTCAACTCTCGGATTTAGTGCATTTAGATATGAACTTGGGTCATGTCTGTATAAGCCGCCGGTTGTTCCTCTGTAAGTTACTAGTTTTACATCCGTGCCGATGCAGGCTATGATAGCATTTGATATTGTTCTCGAGTTTGTAGCATAAACAATTTGTATATTTTTTTCTTTTATAACTTTTTTTACTAAAGAGATGATTTTAAAATCTATTTTTTTGCGATACACGGCATCTATAACTTCAACTTTGCTCTCTTGAAATCTAGGCGCATAAGCACTCTCTTTTTCGCTGAGTAGTGTTATGCTATGTCCTGCTTTTGCCAAAGATACATAAATCTCCAGTTCGGGACGCACGCTGTTAAAAGAGTCGTTTGATGAGGTCAATATTAGTATGTTCATAATTTTAAAATGCTATCAAAAAGTTACTTACAAGCATATTTTTTCAGCTCTTTTGCTATTTTTACTATTTTCTCGGATTCTATCTCTTGTATTGAGAAATCGTTTTTATTGAGTTTGTAGTGGTTAACTTCACTATCTGATTTTACGACCTTGTTTATCGGCGTAACATATACGCGGTTTGTCGGAGTAGGTCCAAAAATTGTGATAGAGGGAACATTCAGTCCCCATGCCATATGAGTAGGTCCTGTGTCGTTTCCTATAAGCAATGAGCATTTTGAGATAACGTACTTTAGCTCATCTAGCGAGCCGCGAGGAAGTACATGTAGATACTTGGAGTTGTCTTGCATCCAGAGTGCCTTTAGATGTTCTTCTTCGCTTCCCCAGACTATAAAAGTCTGCACGCCTAGAGCTTCTGCAATTTTTACAAACTTCTCTTTTGGGTAGTTTCTGCTCTCCCACGTAGAGCCTATGACGAAAAGGTTAAAAATTTCAGGCAGATTTTTTACATGTGAAGAAGAAAACAAAAAAGCATCTTTATTTATAATCATTTGGTTGGTGACTTTTATACCCAGAGGTTCGCAGATAACGGTTGCATTTCGCTCAATCGTGTTTGCATCATAAGCAATACTTACTTTTTTGTCGTAAAAGTATGACGCTATTCCCTCACGGATAGAGTTTTTGTCAAAACCGGCAATGATTTTTGCGCCGATTAGTTTAGAGACTATGGCAGATTTTAAAAGTCCTTGAGCATCGATTACAATGTCATAGTTGTTTTTTGAGTAGCTTTTTACTATTTTGTACTGATTGAAAATTTCGCTTTTTTTCTTTTTTATAGATTTTAGATTTACTTCTAAAATATTATCTATATGCGGATTGTTTTTTAAAACACCTGCAAAACTGCTCTCAACTACCCAGTCTATTTGAGCATCAGGAAACTTTTGCTTTATAAATTGCAGAGCTACCATAGCGTGAATTATATCGCCCATTGCGGAGAGTTTTACTATGCATATTTTCATTGTTTAAATCTTTTCTATCAAATCATAAAGTTTTTGCATCTGTGTTTCATGATAAAACTCTCTTTTTGCTTTTTCATAACCTGCCTTTGCCAAAGAGAGTTTTTTTTCAGAGTTATTGTACAGATACTCTATTTTGTCGACTAAATCACTGCTTGTTCTATCAAATAGCAGACCGTTTATGCCCTCATCTATTATCTCTAACGGACCACCGTTGTTTGTTGCGATAACGCATATTTTGTTTATCATTGCTTCAACCACGACAAGACCGAAAGTCTCTTTTTTTGTAGCAAGTACTACGGTGTCGCATAGTTTCATGTGTTCATTTACGTCTTTTGTAAAACCGGTAAAGATTATCTTATCTTGCAAACCTAAATCATCAACGTTTTGTTTTAACTTTTTAAGATATTCTTCATCCATGGTATGCCCGATAATAAGGGCTTTTATATTGAGGTTTTGAAGCTTTTTCATTGCTTCTATAAGCAGAAACTGCCCTTTTTCCTCTTCGATTCTGCCAACCATACCTACTATAAATTCATCTTTTAAATTGTATTTTGATTTTAGTTCTTGAACTTTTTTATCATCGATACTACTCTCTTTTACTCCTAGATAAACAGGCTCGATGGGCGGTCTTATCCTATCTGGAATATATTTTTGCATCTGCTCTTTAACCTGCTTTGAAACCCCGTGGAGCATATCTATATTTTTATAAAGCCATCTGTGATACATGTCGTCTTTAAATCTTGTCATGTTCATGTGTCTTGAGTGAAGAATTTTTGGCTTTTTTTTACTAAGCAGTTTTGCCAAAACAGCTGTTATGATGTCTTTTCCCCAGTGAAAGTGGATAATATCTATATCCTTTTCATCTATAAATTTTGCAAGTTTTAAAGCAGGAATAAAAGGGAAGAGTTTATTTCTTTTTATTGTGAATTTATTTTCATCTTTTATCAGATTATCAAGTTTTGTATTTGGAGCGACTACTATGTAAGAGGCGGTTTTTGTTTTAAAATAGTCATGGCAGTAAAGGGCTGAGAGTTCTAATCCTCCCAGCCCGTGAGCCAGACAAAGTTCAACTATATTTTTCTTTTTCATTAAAACCCGCTACTTAATTATAATGTTTGGATTTTACATAAAATATGATGAAAATCAGATAATGTGAGGGTTATTTCTGTTTTTTGGATAAAATTCATCAAAAATAAGAGCTTTGGAATAGTTATTTGAGAAAAATTTTAAAACGCTACATGCCATACATAAAAGAGTATAAGTTAGAGTATCTTTTAGTTCTTGTGGGCATAATATTTACAGTCGGAGCGACTACCGCAACGGCGCATATTATGAAGCCTCTTATGGATGAGATGTTCATAGAAAAAAAAGAGGAGATGTTATATTACATTCCAATCGGGCTTGTAGTTATATATTTTTTCAAATCCGTAGGCAGATATATGCAGTCTGTTTTTATGAACTATATCGGACAGCATATTGTTACCAGATTTCGTGAGATACTCTTAGAAAAAATCATAAATCTTGACATGTCGTTTTTATATCTAAATCGCAGCGGAGAGCTGATTTCAAGAGTGACAAACGATATTGAGAGAATACGTTATTTTGTCTCAAACATGCTGCCTGAGCTTTTTCGTGAGACTCTAACCGTTATTGCGCTTGTCGGATATGTTATATATTTAAATCCTATGCTTGCGTTTTACTCTCTTGTGGTACTGCCTGTTGCAGTCTATCCGATTCTTCTTATCGGCAAAAAACTTAAAAAATATTCCCGCCGCTCGCAGGAGAAAAATGCCGACGTAGTAGCAAGACTTAGCGAAGTTTTTAATAACAGTGAGATTATAAAAGCAAATGCAACTCAAAGGTTTGAGCTGGATAGATTCAGTGTTCAAAACCGGCAGTTTTTCAAGATAAACATGAAGTCTGTTTATGTCGGAGATATAGTCTCTCCGTTGATGGAAATAGTCGGAGCAATGGGACTTGCAGCGGTTATTTTTGTGGGTGGAAGAGAAGTTTATGAGGGTAGGATGAGTGTTGGCGAGTTTACGGCGTTTATTACCGCGGTGGGACTTGTTTTTCAACCCATCCGCCGTATCGGCTCAATATACTCTAAAATTCAAGACGCAGTTGCTGCAAGCGAGAGAGTTTTTGAGACTCTTGATATAAAGAATAAAATTGTTGACGGAGACAAAGTTTTAAAAGAGGATATCGTACATGTAGAGTTTAAAAGTGTTAAACTTAAATATGAAGACTCTTATGCTTTGAATAATATCAATATAGAGATAAAGCAAGGTGAAAATATAGCGCTTGTGGGAGACAGCGGCGGCGGGAAAAGTACATTTATAAATATGCTTTTACGTTTTTACGACCCGGATGAGGGAGAAATCCTAATAAACGGTATAAATATAAAAGAGTTTACGCAAGATTCGCTAAAACATCATATCTCATTGGTAACGCAAAGAATTTATATTTTTCAAGATACTCTTGCATCAAATGTGGCTTACGGACAAGAGATAGATGAACAAAGAGTTATAGAGGCTTTGACTCTTGCGGACGCTATTGATTTTGTTAACTCGCTTGAGAACGGTATATATTCAAAAATGGAGGAGTTTGGCTCAAATCTCTCCGGCGGACAGAGACAGCGCGTCGCAATTGCAAGAGCCATCTATAAACACGCATCTTTGATTCTTCTTGATGAAGCAACATCGGCACTCGACAATGAGAGCGAGAAGAGAATACAAAATGCCCTTGATAAATATACAAAAGACAAAATTACCATAACAATTGCGCACAGATTAAGTACGATAGAACATGCGGACAAGATTTTGGTTATGCAAAAAGGTAAAATTATTGCAAACGGAAAACATAAGGAACTTTTGGAGAGTTCAGAGGTTTATCAAAGATTAGCAGGCAGACTTAAAAATTAGATTAATCAGATTTTCAACACTTTTTAGAGATAATCGCTAAAAACTATAAACAAGCTATATAAGGACAGATATGCTAGATTTTGCAAAATTTACAAAGTACTCAAAACCGGGACCTCGTTATACGAGCTATCCTACGGCATTGGAGTTTAGCGACTCTTTTGGTTATGATGAGTATATAGAAAAGTTAAAATCTCAAGATTCGTCTCGTCCCCTTAGTTTATATTTCCATCTTCCTTTTTGTAAAAATGCATGTTATTTCTGCGGCTGTAATGTCGTATTTACCTCTAAAGAGGATAAGATGCTTCGTTATATGGATTATTTAAAAAGAGAGTTAAAGATACTCTCTTCACATGTAAATTGTAATAGAGAAGTTATTCAGATGCACTTTGGCGGCGGAACACCGACATTTTTCAGTGCCGCTCAGCTTGAAGAGGTTATAAAAGAGATAAAATCTTTTTTCCCGAATTTTGTAAAAGATGCCGAAATCAGTTGTGAGATAGACCCTCGCCATATTGATGAAGAGCAGATGAAGGTTCTTAGCCAAAACGGATTTAACCGTGTGAGTTTCGGCTTGCAGGATTTTAATGAAAAAGTCCAAAGCGCTGTTCATAGAATCCAGCCTTATGAGATAACAAAACAGGCAATGGATTTGGCAAGAAAATACAATATGGTTTCAGTAAATGTTGACCTTATTTACGGACTTCCTTTTCAAACATTAGAGACTTTTAAAGAGACTCTAGCACTCTCTCTTACTCTTAATCCCGACAGATTTGCGGTATTTAATTATGCACATGTACCGTGGATGAAAAAAACAATGCGAAAAATTGATGAAACGACTCTTCCTCTGCCTGATGAGAAGCTTCAAATAATGCAATATACGATAGATTTTTTAACTTCAAACGGTTACAAGATGATTGGAATGGATCACTTTGCAAAGCCAGAAGATGAGCTTTTCAAAGCGATAAAAAAAGGGGAGCTTCATAGAAACTTCCAAGGTTATACGACAAAAGGCGGAGCCGATTTGATAGGTGTAGGGCTTACTTCTATCGGAGAAGGTGTAGGGCATTATGCTCAAAACTTTAAAGATATGAGAGAGTATGAAGATGCAATTGACGCAGGAAAACTGCCTTTTGAGAGAGGCGTTGTTTTAAACGATGATGATATGATTAGACAGTATGTGATTATGGAGCTTATGAGCAACTTTAAACTTGATATAAAAAGATTTGAAAAGCTTTTCAACATAGATTTTAAAACATATTTTGCAGACGCTCTTACGGCACTTAAGCCCTTTGAAGAGGATGAACTATTAAGCATAGACGATGATTTTATAAAGTGCAGTGAGACTGGAACTCTTCTTATTAGAAATATTGCTATGCCTTTTGATGCTTACATGAAAAAACATGCCGCAAACGCTAAAACATTTTCTAAAACGGTTTGATAATGAGTAAATCTGCGCAAGAAATTTTTAACTTCGGTGCAACAACCGATGAGTGTATAAAGTGTGGGAAATGTATTCCTGTTTGTACTATTCATAACGTAAATGCCGATGAGGTTACATCTCCTAGGGGTTTTTTGGACCTTTTGGGAGCTTATCAGCGTGGAAATTTGGAGCTTGATAAAAATGCAAAAGATATTTTTGAGAGCTGTTTTTTATGTACGGCATGTGTTGAGGCTTGTCCAAAATCACTTCCGACTGATATGGTGATAGAACAAGCAAGAGCGGATATTGCACAAAAATTCGGAATTGCATGGTATAAAAAAGCCTTCTTTTTACTTCTTCGCCACCGCTGGTTAAACGATATCGCTTTTAAACTCGGCTGGGTATTTCAGACATGCGGTTTTAAAATAAAAGCTGACGCAGACTCTATGAATGCACGTTTTAACCTGCCTATGCTAAAAGCGGACAGACTTTTACCGAGTCTTAAAAAAACATCGTTTTTAAACTCCCATCCCGAAAATATAAACAACGGCGGCAAAAGAAAAGTTGCTGTTTTTATAGGCTGTCTTGGAAATTACAACTATGTAAATGTGGGAAATTCACTTTTGGAGATATTGGAACATTTGGGAATTGACGCATTTTTGGCAAAAGACCAAAAGTGCTGCAGCGCACCTGCATATTTTACGGGTGATTTTTATACGGTTGATTATAATGCAAAGTTCAATATAGAGTACTTTGAGAGTTTTAGCAAAGATGTTGAAGCTATCATAGTGCCAGAAGCTACATGTAGTGCAATGTTAAAGATTGATTACGAACACTATTTTCATGACCAGCCAGAGTGGAAGGCAAGAGCGGTAGCATTAAAAGATAAAATTTTTATGGCGACAGAATGGTTAGAACATCATACACAGCTCTCTGAACTTCTGGCTTCAAAGAAAAAAGATACCAAAATAGTTACGTATCACGATCCTTGTCATGCAAAAAAAATGCAGGGAATTCATCAAGAACCTAGAAATCTAATCAGCAAGAACTACAAAATAGTAGAGATGAGTGACCCTAATTTATGCTGTGGATTCGGCGGTGTTACGATGCAGAGTGAAAAGTACCATTTTGCAAAAGCTGCAGGTATCCCAAAAGCTGACATGATAAACAAAACAAAAGCAGACGTAGTAAGTGCGGAGTGCAGTGCATGTAGAATGCAGATAAACTCCTCTTTGGGTTATACAGACAGTAACGTAGTATTTAAAAACCCTATCGAGCTTATTGCCGATGCGTTAAGGGATTAATCTTTAAATGTCAGCATGGAACAACATATACGAAACATTTGACCCTGTAGCTTTTAAAATATTTTCTCTGCCGGTTCACTGGTATGGGATAATGTATGTCTTAGCACTTTTTAGCGCTCTTTATATCGGAAAATATTTTATAAAAAAAGATAATCTTGAGTTTAAAGGCAAAGAGATTGAGAACTATTTTATATATGTAGAAATCGGCGTGATACTGGGTGCAAGGCTTGGCTATATCCTTTTTTACGATACAAATACGCTATATTATCTCTCACATCCATGGCAGATATTCAATCCGTTTGTAAACGGAGAATTTGTCGGCATAAGAGGTATGAGTTATCATGGTGCGGTTTTAGGCTTTTTAATCAGCAGTTACATGTACTCCAAAAAACATAAGATAGAGTTCGGCAAGATTATGGATTTGGTTGCAATAAGCGTTCCTTTGGCTTTTGTTTTCGGTCGTATAGGCAATTTTTTAAATCAAGAGCTTATCGGACGTGAGACAGACGTGGCTTGGGGTATTTTGGTTGATGGAGTTCTGCGTCATCCTTCACAACTTTATGAGGCACTTTTAGAGGGAATTGGTGTTTTTATAGTTGTTTACATGTATAAAAATTATCAGAAATTTAGCGGAGAACTTATTTTAGTTTACGGAATAAGTTACGGAATATTTCGTGCAATAGCGGAGATTTGGCGAGCACCCGATGTTCAGATAGGCTATGTCTGCTGCAATGCTATAACTCAAGGGCAGGTTATGAGTCTAGCTATGAGTTTGGTAGGGCTTATCGCATGGTTTTATTTTAAAGATAAAAAGATAAAAATATAAATCTATACTTATTGGTTATCATTTTTTGAGTTGCCGTTTTTTCGAAGTTCTTTATCTTTTTTGACGGAGCTTCTCCAGAAATGATTTACCAAATAATATGCCAAAGCAGAACCGAATATCGAGTAAAAGGCAGTTCCAACATACAACGGAATAAAAATATTTCCTATATTTTCGCTAAACCACTCCAGAGTCATCTCTACCGGAGTTACTTCCATTCCAAGTAAAAAACTACCCGTGAGATATTCCATGTAATACATGGCAGGCATAGTAAATGGGTTACTAAGCCAGCACATAGCAAGAGCAATCGGTACATTAAATCTTGCAAAAGGGATTACGGCTACAACTGCTAGCATCTGCATCGGCATAGGGATAAAAGCTATAAAAAGCCCTATTAAAACAGCGCGGGAAACCATCTTTCTATTTGCAGAAAGATACTCTATAGGGATATTGTATTTGTCGGTGAATGCTTTTAGTTTTTCATGAGTGCTTAAGTTTTTAAATGTTTTTCTAATCATAATTTATGCCATATTTCAAAGTGTGAGGATTATATCCGCAAAAAGCTTATATTTTTAATAATATGTTAAAATTACGTTACTAAAGTGAAAGTGGGTAAACAATGTCATTTGAAAAACTGGGGGTTATTAAACCTCTTCTTAGCGCTATAAAAGATTTAGGCTATGAAAAACCTACGACTATACAAACAAGGGCAATACCTCTTGTTTTGGCAAAAAGCGATATTTTTGCAACAGCTCAGACCGGAACCGGTAAAACTGCGGCATTTGGTCTTCCTATGCTTCAAAGGCTAAGAAAAACTTCACATGATGAGCATAAAGAGATAAGAGGTCTTATAATATCTCCTACACGTGAACTCTCTATCCAAATATATGAGGATTTGCAAAATTATGCAAAAAATATGAGTTTAAATATTGCCGTTTTGGTGGGCGGAAAAGACTTAGAGACACAACAGAAGATTTTAAAAGAGGGTGTAGATATCGTAATTGCAACTCCGGGCAGAATTATGGAACATGCAGACAAGGGAATTTCTCTTTCACATGTAGAGATTTTTGTACTAGATGAAGCCGACAGAATGCTTGATATGGGGTTTATGAAAGAGATACGCAAAATTCATCCTCTTTTGCCAAAAAGACATCAGACGCTTCTATTTTCTGCTACTTACAGCGACAAGGTTAGAAAACTATCAAAGCTGATTTTGACAAAGCCGGCGTTTATAGAGACATCTAAAAAGAACTCAACGGTTGACACTATTAATCAGGTCGCCTATATGGTTGATACCGATAAAAAAGCGGCACTGCTCGCTTATATCATAGGTTCTAGAAATTTTAGACAGGTATTAGTTTTTACCAGAACAAAAGCAAGTGCGGACGAGCTTGTACTTGAGCTTAAAAAAGATGGCTTAAAATGCGGAATTATTCACGGAGACAAAACTCAGGCAAACAGACTTAAAACTCTCAATGAATTTAAAGAGGGTAAAACTAAAGTGCTTGTTGCAACCGATATTGCTTCAAGAGGTCTGGACATAGAAGAACTCCCTTTTGTAATCAACTATGAACTTCCTTCAATTCCAGAAGATTATGTTCACAGAGTAGGGCGAACAGGCAGAGCTGGGCGAGACGGCATGGCAATATCGTTAATAGATATTTATGAAAAATATGACATAAGAGACGTTGAGAGATTAATTGGTATGAAAATACCGCAAGAAACAGTTGAGGGTTTTGAACCTGACCCGACAATTCGTAGAAAAGACCAAGAAGAGTTAAAGCTAAAAAGCGAGCATAAAAAAGTAGAGGCAAAAAGAGTTAGAAAACCTTATAAAAAGCCTGAAAAAGCTAAAAAAACTCCGTCTGCCAAAAAGCCTCCTGCAAGCAAAAAAAGAAAAACAACAAAGCGTGATTAGTAAACATTGTTAGAGATTTTATATAAAGATGAGTTTTTAGTAGCGATAAACAAGCCAAGCGGACTTTTAGTTCATCGCTCACCTATTGATAGACATGAGACTCGGTTTGCAGTTCAGATTCTTCGTGAGCAGATAGGAAGATTTGTTTATCCGGTTCATCGCCTAGATAAGCCCACTTCAGGAGTTTTGCTTTTTGCGCTTGATAAAGAGAGTGCCAAAATCATGGGTGAGCAGTTTAGCTTGCGAGAGAGTAAAAAAAGCTATATCGCAGTTGTTAGAGGATATACTGACGAGAGCGGCGTTATAGAACATGCACTTAGTGTTAAGCTTGATAAAATAGCGGATAAAGACTCTACATGTAAAGAGGCTCAAGATGCCTCAACAAAGTATGAGAGACTAGAAACCATTGAGCTTCCTTTTTCTGTCGGAAAGTATGACGTTACAAGGTATTCACTTGTAAAATTAAAACCTTTAACAGGTAGAAAACATCAGCTTCGCCGTCATATGAAACATATTTCACACCATATTTTAGGCGATACAAAGTACGGAAGAGGCGAGCATAACAAGTTTATACGGGAAAAATTCGGTTGTCATAGAATGCTTTTACATGCAAGCAAACTTCAAATAAAGCATCCGTACAGTGATGAGATTTTAACTATTAAAGCGCCCTTAGACGATACGTTTACGTCAATATGCAAGTTCTTTAATTGGCATATTTGATATAATCGCATTAATTTTAAACAGGAGTTACAATGGAAGCAATCTATCCATACGCAAATATAATACACTTAATTTTGGGAATCATATTTTTAGGTTATGTTTTTACCGACGTGGTGTTGATTTCGACGTTAAAAAACAAGTTTAACAAAGATGTCAATCAAGAGATTAACCAGACATTGGGAACGAAAAGTTTTAAGATTTTTCCTATTTCTCTTTTAGTAATTGTTTTAACCGGTGGCATGATGATGTCAAGATATATAAACTCTAATGCGGGATTTTTTGAAACAGGTTTGCAAAAACTTTTAGTAATTAAAATTATATTGGCACTTGTAATTGTTTTAGGAGTGCTTTATAATCTTTACACGAAAATGACAAAAAAACCTAAACATCCCTTTATGCAAAACCACTTCCACAAACTAGTTTTAGTTTTAGGATTTTTTATAGTGGTTATTGCAAAAGCGATGTTTGTAGCTTAAAAATTAAGCTACAATTTTTTAGAAATGAGTGACATCATTTGAGAGTAAACAGCTCCGATTTGAGCCTGAAGCGGAGCTTTTTCCTCATCTGAAGCACGATTAAGTTTTGCCTCAAGAGATTTTAAAAGTTTTTGAAGTTTCTCAAATCTCTTATCCATTGAGTCCTCGTTCTCATTCGACTCATTTTTATATAACTTGATTCCCTTAACTCTTTTAAAACTCTCTTTTGTTCCTATTAGCAGATTTATTTCGTTGTTGTCTATTTGTGAGACTGCCAAATCTATTTGAGAAATCACACCTGCCTTTCCGCTCTCAAAGAGAAAAAAACCGCTTTTTCTCATAACGCCTAACTGGGTGTTAGATGAACTTTTAAGCTCAAAAGGGGTTGCAATATTCCCAAGAAATATAGCTCCGATGCCTACTTCGCCAAGAGCAACCAACTCATCTCTGCCTTCGCTTTTTCTCCATATTCTAAGCTTATTGAAAATTTTGTCGTTTTCGTCAATCCAGCCGTTTTTATCATCATCATAAGCTCTAAGCTCTTCAAAGCCGTTACCGCTTTTTGTGCCGAAGAGTTCGCTTCCATCATCAATGACGCCGTTACTGTTTTTATCAAGTGCTAGAAAAGCACTGCTTCTGCCAAGCATAGAAATCTGATCCTCTTTCCCGTCGCTGTCTATATCAAAAGCAAAAGTTTTTGAGCTAAGAGAAGGAAATGAACCGTTAAGCTCTACAATAAGCGGGTCTTGCAGAGCTTTTACACTCTCTATGCTCATCTGCTGAACAAAGCTCCTTGATAATGAGACATTAAGTTCAAGTGCAATCTCTTTGTCACCGCTTTTTACATACGCTTTTGTCTGAAAATTCAGTGCTTCTGCCTCAACATAAGTTGCACTAAGCCTAAACGTGTCTTGTACTCTTGTTTTATTGCTTATACTTTTTAGAAGAGATGCGCTTAACTCCTTTATTACGACGTTTTCTTCTTTGGACTCTGAATTGTCAAACCTCTCAATAGTATCTGTTTTTGGGGATTCGCCGCTTTTGAAATTTTCATTTGCACTTACTGCTCCGGATGCTTGCAGTGACGCAGATCTGTAACCAAAATGCTCCATATTCATCATAACACCATAGCCGTCTATTTTCATAATATCCTCCTTGATATTTTTATAACACGCGAATGTAAATCGGAAATATATCGTTACTATAAAATATGTTGATTAGTTAAAAATCTCTCAATTATAAAATTCTAAGCGGTTTTTGCCGTTTTCTTTAGCTCTATACATAGCTTCATCAGCCATTTTTATAAGCTCGTCTTTATCAGTTGTATCATCAGGATATATTGCAGCACCGATACTGCTTCCTATATCTAAGAGAATAGTTTCATCAATAATTATATGTTTTGAAATCTTTTCTATTATATTATTTACGATATTTATTATGTCATCTTTTGATTCAAGATTTCTAATAATAACTGTAAACTCATCGCCGGAGAGTCTGCTAACAGTATCACTTGCTCTTACGCTAGTAAGTAATATGTTAGATACTTTTTGAAGTAATAAATCTCCAACTTGATGACCGTATGTATCATTTACATTTTTAAAATTATCCAAATCTATAAATAATAGAGCGCTCTTTCTGTAGTTTCGTTTACAATAGAGCAGGCTTTGCTCTAGTCTGTCCATAAAAAGTGTTCTATTTGGAAGATTCGTCAGTGAGTCATAATATGCTAAGATTTCTATATGATTTTGAGCCTCTTTCATTTTAGTTATATCTCTTGTAAACCCTATATAGTTTGTTATGTTTTCTTGGCTGTCTTTTATGAGAATAATGGTAGAAAGAGTAATATATACCTCACCGTTTTTTCTTCTGTCTTTTATCTCCCCTTCCCAGATATTGTATTTATGAACGTCATTCCATAAGTTCGTATAAAAGCTATTATCATGCCAATTTGATTTTAAAATAGATGGTTTATGTCCTAAAATATCATCTATTTTATAGCCTGTAATATTTAGAAATGATTTATTTACTTTTATTATGTTTGTGTCAGAGTCGGTTATAATTATCCCCTCTAGGCTGTTTTCAAAAACCTTTGCGGCAAGTTCTATCTCTTTTTGAGATTCTATTTTTTTAGTAATATCCATAAACGAGAATACTCTACCCCTAAAAACACTGTTTTTTACTCGTGGTTGTGAAGTTATTTCAAATACTCTGCCATCGTTTAGATAGGTTATAAAAGTTAGTTCCGCAGAGTTATTATTTATCAAAAATTGAACCGAATTTAGTGTCTGTTTATAATTTAAAATTTTGCTTGATAGTTTGTTAAGTAAATCTACATGTGTATTTAAATTTATAGATAATTCGTCAATATCCCACATGTTAATAAAATTTTTATTGTATAGAGAAACAACGCCATACTCATCAATAACTAATATGCCATTAAAAGCACTGTTTAACGTCAAAGAGATATCATCATAGGCATCTACTATTTTTTCATTGTCAGCTTTTTTATCAAATGCTTTAGAAATTGCCTCAGCGGTTATCTTTACAAAAGAGTGGTGTGTAGGGCTCCATTTTATACTCTTTTTAACCATATCAATCCCTACAAAACCCACAAGAGAGCCTTTTGAGATAATTTGATATACCATTAATGACTTTATATTTTGTTGTTGTAAAGAAGATTTCTCATTTCTTGCCTCTTTTGGTAAGTCATAAATATTTTCTATAATTATCGGCTTTAGTTCTTTGCACTGTCTTAACCACCATTTAAAAGGTTTCGTCTCTTCGTCTCTTAAGTTATTTATCTCATGATTTACTCCATTTGCACACCACTCATGAGTATTGTCCATTAGTGAGTAATTTTTCTTAAATATAAATAGGTAAGCTCTGTGTGCGTTTAAAACTTCTCCTAAATTTTTAAGAGTATTGCTAATTGATTTGTCAATATCGATATTTACAAAAAGCTCGCTTGAGATTTTATTTACATACTGCTCAAATTGAAAGTTAAGTTCTATTATCTTTTTGTCGTCTTCAAGTATTTTATCTATTTTTTTAAGATATTTGTAGAAATAAAAGAGTACAAAAATGCCAATAATAAGTAACATAGATATGAGTTGTAAAAGGATTGAGTTAAGTTCTCTTAAATCATTTGTTATGTCTATAAATATATATGATTTACCTATATCTTGCTTTTGCATGTCATATAAGGTTTCACTGCTAATTGTATATATTTTGTTATTTTCTTCATAAATAATATTTGAGATATTCTCACTTTTATTTAAGATTTCTAGTAAATTTTTAGATATTTTCAAATCTACTATAGTGGATTTTATTACACAGTAGTTATCTAAAGTAATGTATCTATCGTCTAATGATTTCTGCTTAGTTGTTTGCTTTACAACTTCCGTATCCAATGTAAAAATTATGTTTGTTTTTAGAGTATTTGTGAGCTCTTTACTAAACTCTTCAATATCTTTTCCTAACTCAATATATCCGATTAACGCACCATCATCATACCACGGAACTACAACACGTAGTGCAAAGTCATGATTTACCCCAAACTCTATACCTGATGATACTGCTCCGGTATCAACAGCATTATTCAAAGTAAATCGCTCTATTTTATCAGAGTGTAACTTTCTGTTGTGAGCTCTTAAAAAGTTTGTTTTATCGAGATTATGAATATATAAATGGGTTATGTTGTGGTTATTTTTAAAGTCTAAATATATTTGATGCAGATATAAAAAAAGCCACTCTCTATTTTGATTTTTATAGTTGTATATTAAGGTGTCATCTTTTTGTAAAAATTCAATTAGTTCTTGAAGTAATTTTGTATCACTAGTTATTGTTTTTTGTAGTACTGCAGAGATATTTTCTAATTTTTCCATAGATTGTTGATTAATATGCTTTTTTTGTAAAAAATAGAGTGTACCAAGAGTGGATACTATTATAAATATTAGCGAAAATACAAAAGGAGATATAATTTTAAATACTAAATTCTCATTTTTAATTTTTTGCATATTTTTTCTTTTATATAGACTCACTAATTATTATATTGTTGCTATTATAGCAATATTAAATAATTAATCTAAGATAAAGTATTAAATTTGACTATCTCCTGACAAGCTCAAAGATATCTTTTCTTCTATCTTTTAAGTTTGTTACGCTTCCAAATGTCTCTTTTATGACGCTATAAAGATATGCTTTTACTACCAAGCAGCTAAATTAAATTTCTTTATTTAGGCAATATCTAAGGACAGATTTGGGCACAATAAGTAAAACTAAGTCTTGGGAAGTCTGTATTTTAGGGGTTTAAAAGGTTGTGGCTCCGGATACTGGATTCGAACCAGTGACCAAGTGATTAACAGTCACCTACTCTACCGCTGAGCTAATCCGGAATCTTAAAAAAATGGTGTCAAGGGGGGGACTTGAACCCCCGACCCCCGGCTTATGAGACCAGTGCTCTAACCAGCTGAGCTACCGTGACATCTTTTAAGAGGCAGAATTATACTTACTTAAAACTTTAAATAACCTAAGATTTCAAGAAAATAATTAATAAATAGTAGAAATAGAGAAGAGGTTGTTTATTGAAATGTTAGCAGTGTCAATAAACTTAACAAAATACACTTAATAACCTTTAGCCTGTATGGCTAAAAGTATTGACTTTGTTACTTTTTTTTTGTAATATTGCACTCGTAAACAATATAATTTAAGGAGTTTTATATGAATTTTCAACCATTAGGCAAAAGAGTCCTAATAAAAAAAGTAGAAGAGGCAAATACTACAAGCAGTGGTATTATTATTCCTGATAATGCACAAGAAAAACCTTCTAAAGGTGAAGTTGTGGCAGTTAGTTCTGAAGTGAGCGAACTATCATGCGGAGATATTGTAGTTTTTGGAAAATTTTCCGGTAATGAGATTTCATTGCAAGGTGAGAAATTTTTAGTTTTAGATACTGATGATATATTTGGAATAGTTAAATAAAAGGAATAATAAATGGCAAAAGAGATAATATTTTCAGATAATGCACGTAATGCATTAGCTCGTGGAGTTGCAAAATTAACGGATGCCGTAAAGGTAACAATGGGACCGCGAGGTCGTAATGTTCTTATTCAAAAAAGTTACGGTAGCCCGATAATCACTAAAGACGGTGTTTCTGTTGCTCGTGAAATTGAACTAAAAGACAAGTTAGAAGATATGGGTGCTCAACTTGTAAAACAAGTTGCTTCAAATACTGCAGATGAGGCAGGTGACGGTACGACAACTGCAACTGTTTTGGCAAATGCTATTTTTTCTGAAGGTCTAAGAAATATTACAGCAGGTGCTAATCCTGTTGAAGTAAAACGCGGTATGGATAAAGCTTGTGAAGCAATTTTAGCAAATCTAAAAGCATCTTCAAAAGCGGTAAACGGCAAAAAAGATATAGCACAGGTTGCTACTATTTCTGCTAACTCTGACACTGCTATCGGTGATATGATTGCAGAGGCTATGGAAAAAGTCGGTCAAGACGGTGTTATCACTGTTGAAGAAGCAAAAGGTATTTCCGATGAACTTGATGTTGTTGAAGGTATGCAGTTTGACAGAGGTTATTTAAGTCCATATTTTATTACAAATACTGAAAAAATGATTGCTGAAATAGAAAATCCTTGGATATTACTAGTTGATAGTAAAATTTCATCACTTAAAGATTTACTTCCGGTGCTTGAGCAAGTTCAAAAAACTTCTCGTCCTCTTTTAATCATTGCCGAAGACGTAGAAGGTGAGGCACTTTCGACATTAGTTGTAAATAAGCTTCGCGGTGTTTTAAATATCTCTGCCGTTAAAGCTCCAGGTTTTGGGGACAGAAGAAAAGCAATGCTTCATGATATTGCGACTTTAACGCGTGGTACTGTTATTTCAGAAGAGACGGGACATACACTAGAAGGTGCAAATATTCAAATGTTAGGTCAAGCTTCTCGCGTAGTTCTTGATAAAGATACAACCGTAATCGTAAACGGTGCAGGAGATGAAGCATCGGTTAAAGCAAGAATTGCCGAAATAAAAGTTCAAATTGATACAACGACTTCAGAATACGACAAAGAAAAATTGCAAGAGCGTTTGGCAAAACTATCTGGCGGTGTAGCAGTAATTAAAGTAGGTGCTGCAACTGAGACTGAGATGAAAGAGCGAAAAGATAGAGTAGATGATGCCCTATCGGCTACAAAAGCTGCGGTAGAAGAGGGTATCATTATCGGTGGAGGAGCTGCACTTGTTCGTGCTGCTGCAAAAGTTAAGCTTGATTTGACGGGTGACCAAAAAATCGGTGCTGAAATAATACTTCGTGCAGTAAAAGCTCCGATGAAACAGATAGCTCAAAATGCAGGTTATGATACCGGTGTTGTTGTAAACAGTGTTGAGAGTGCAGAAAATGAAAATATAGGTTTTAATGCTGCAACAGGCGAGTATGTTGACATGTTTGAAGCCGGAATTATAGATCCTCTAAAAGTTGCTCGCGTAGCACTTATAAATGCTACTTCGGTTTCAAGTCTTCTTTTAACTACTGAAGCTGCTATCTTTGAAATACCGGAAGATAAATCGTCTTCTCCAGATATGAGCGGAATGAGCGGTATGCCCGGAATGATGTAATCATTTTCATACTTCTATATCCCTCCATAATGGAGGGATTTTCTCCTCTTTTTATTGCACTCTAAATTTTAACAAACATGTAATTGATATTGCTATATGCTATAATATTTTTTATACTTAATTAGTGGAGTATTTATATGTCTGAATCTTTAACCTATGTTTCTGAAAAAGTGGGAATGATGCCCGGTACTCTTGTACATGTAGGCAGTGTATTCGAAGCTGAAACAAAAATATCGCTGGTAGATTATAACAAAGATACTATTGAAGAGAATAATATATTTTCAATAGAAGAACTTATAAAATATAAAGAAACAGACACTATTACATGGGTTAATGTTGAAGGGCTGAAAAACGTTGAAATAATCGAGTCGATTGGACAAATGTTCCATATCCATTCGCTTGTTCTTGAAGATATCTTAAATACGCATCAAAGACCTAAATTTCAAGAGGAAGATGAGTATATATACATTGTTATTAAGAGTTTGGCGCTGCAAAACGAAAAGTTATCGGTTAGTTATGAACAGATAAGTTTTTTAATACTAGATAATTTTGTTTTTACTTTTAGAGAAACCTCCGATGACCTTTTCTCTCCAATTTATCAGCAGCTTAAAAATAGCAAAGGACGATTAAGAAGCAGAGGCAGTGACTATTTAGCTTATGCAATTTTAGATGTTGTAACAGATATGAATTTTGTTTTGATAGACTCTTTAGATATTGTTATCGATTCAATTGAAGATGAACTATTAACAAATCCGACATCACAAACTCTTGTTAAAATTCAACAATATAAACGAGAACTTATTAATATAAGAAGATCTGTATCGCCTTTAAGAGAGTTGCTATCCGGTATATTAAGAAGTGATAGTACATTGATTCGCATAGAGACTCATGAATACTTTAGAGATATTTATGAACATGTAATACATGTATCAGAAGAGATTGATTCTTATAAAGATATATTGGCCGGATTGCTTGATATCTATATATCCAGCGTTAGTAATAAAATGAATGAAGTAATGAAAGTTTTAACTGTTTTTGCATCTATCTTTATACCTTTGACTTTTATAGCAGGTGTATATGGAATGAATTTTGAGTATATGCCGGAATTGAAATGGAAATTAGCATACCCGGTATTGTGGGTATTTTTTATTATATTTTCAATCATGTCATTTGTTTATTTTAAGAAAAAAAAATGGATATAACTTGAAAAAAGAGATTCTTGAACGCTATGAACGTACCCAAAACGGGGAGATTATAATTGACGTTTCTACAAAAAAAGTAGAGGATTTATATAGTAATTTTGACAAAAAATCTCACTTTTTAAAAAAAGATTTGAATCAGGATTTGGTGGATTACATAATTGATTGTGCAAAAGAGATTGAAGATGAAAAATTTATAATTAGATTTAACTTTGAATCAGAAATAGAGCTTGAGTCAATATCGAGAGTTGAAGATAGCATAAATAAATTTTTTGCTTATTTGCAAGAACGTGAACATAAAGAAATGAAAGAGATGTTAAAAAAATCTACAACTCTATTTATTATAGGAGCATTGATAGCTACGATTTCTGCATTAATGAATCAAAGCGAATTAATGCAAAAGAGCATTGTGTTTGCCGTTATAGCCGAGGGCTTGACTGTCGCAGTTTGGGTCTCTTTATGGGAAGCTTTGGCTACTTTTTTAATAAAGTGGATTCCATATAGAAAAAAGATTTTTTTATATGAGCGCATAGAAAATGCCAAAGTTATATTTAATTTTAGTGTAAAATAAGCAGAAGCTAGAGTTTATCTAGCCTCTTTTATAGCTTCAAGAGCAGCTTCATAGTTAGGCTCTGCCGTAACTTCTTTTACTATCTCTTTATAAACTACCGTTCCGCTTCTGTCAATTACAAAGACAGCTCTAGCACTAAGGCCTTTTAGTTTATTGTCATCCATTAAAACGCCGTAAGCTTTACTAACGCTTTTATCCAGATAATCACTTACTACCGATAGGTTTTCAATGCCGCTTGTTGTACAAAAACGCTCAGAAGCGAACGGTAAGTCCATAGAGACTACAGTCGTTTCGCAAATATCAAGATTGTTAACATCTTCGTTAAATCTTCTAGTTTCAGCCGCACATGTATCGGTATCAAGTGAAGGAACGGTAATTAGAAGCTGTATTTTATCTTTTGCTCCGCCGATTTCTACTTCGTTTAAATCAGTTCCGATAGCAGTTACAATCGGTGCCTTATCTCCCACATTAACGGCAACTCCTGCTAAGTTTACAACTGTGCCTTTAAACATTGTTGTCTGCATAAATATCCCTTAAATTTTTTTTAATTATATTATCATAAAAATTATGTAATTTATCTTTTATTGCGTTGGTTTTGAATATAATTAGAAAAATTTAATAATAAGAAAACAGATGCAAAATCCTTTTGAATCGGGGCATATTAAAAACTATATACTTTTTTATGCAAGCATAGTGATAATAGTTGTACTTTTTTTTATAGCAAGCACTCTTTTTCATGAAGTTAAAGATGTAAAGAAAAAAGTATTTGATACCGAGCCGAAAAAAGTTTTACATGTAGATGAAGAAAAAGTTATAGAAGATAAAAATTCCAGCAGATTTAAACTGCTAGATAGAGCTTACTAGTTACTCTTTTGTAACTATATAAAGCTGTTCGTGATTTAGACGTTTTAAAATATCCATTACGCTTACAAAGTCTTGAAATTTAGATTCTTTATCGCTTTTTAAAACAACAGTTTGTTCTTTTGAAATAAGAGATAATTTATTCTCAAGCATTTTTAAATCAACTTTTTCTTTTTCAATAAAGAGTTCGCCTTTGTTATTTACATAAACGGTTACCTCTTTCTTTATATCCTCTTTTTTAGATGCTTTTGCACTCGGAAGCTCAACCGGAATAACTCCTTGCTTTATAAAAGTAGCAGTGGTTAAAACCATGACTAAAAGCACAAGCATGATGTCTATAAAGGGAACGACATTTATCTCATCAAATCTTTTTCGTTGTTTTTTATATTTTGGCATTTTAATTTACTTGCTCTGTTTTTCTTGTTCTATGTCAAAAACAGTTAATATTTTTTCAACTTTGCGAAGTAAAAGAGTGTATGCAACAATAGCAGGCATTGCAACTATAAGTCCCATTGCAGTTGCTTTTAACGCAAGTGCAAGACCTACCATGATTTTTTTGGCATCAATAGCCGATGCATCTCCCATTGTATAAAACGTAAGCATAATTCCGATAACGGTTCCAAGCAGACCTACATAAGGAGCATTGGAACCTATTACGCTAATAACACTTATATTGTCTGTTAAATCCATCTCTAGTTCATCTCTATTTTTATAGTCTGAAACGCGGAGTGTTTTATAAAATAACATTCTCTCTATAAACAACCAAAGAGTAACTATACTCATTAGTATAAGAAGCCCCATGACTCCATAGTCAAGTGCCATTTCCGCATAAGCTAAAATATTGTTTTCCACTAATTTTCCTTGAATTTTAATATAACCGTTGTGCCTATGTCAGGTTTTGATTTGAAATTTAATAAAATCTTGTTTGCATCGCAAAATCTCTTAACCATGCTAAGACCTATACCAAATCCATGCATGCTTTCATTACTCTGGTAATAGTTGTCGAAGATTTTTAAAAGCTCTACTTCATCCATCCCGCATCCGTAATCTTGTATATGCAGAGTAAAATCGTGCAATTCTACATTTATTGTGTAAATATTGCGTGAATATTTTACAGCATTGTCTATAATGTTGTCAATGACCTTTGATAAGCCGACTTTGTCATTTTTAATTTGCGTAAAAGTTAAGTTTAGGTTGAACTCTACATGTGGATATACCTGTTTTAAAAACTCTACTCTGTTTTCTACAAGTTCATTAAGGTTTATGATTTCGTATTTTATATTTGAGCTTTGGACTTTTATCATATAATCAAGCTCATTGTATCTTTGTTGTAGCATATCGCATGCACTCTCGATTCTTTTAATTCTTTTTGAATCTTTCTCACTACTTATATTTCTTTTTAACATGTGAATATTTGTCTGAATTGTGCTGATTGGAAGATTTAGTTCATGTAGCGTCTCAGTAGAGAGATTTTGAAGATTTGTCATATGCTCAAATAGGGGATCAACTGAGAGTTTGGAAATTATAACTCCGGCAAATATGATTAAAATAAGTAAAATAAGCAGTAGCGAAAAAAAGTTTTCTGTTTTTACTACCGCTATATAATAGTATAAAATACTCATAAGGGAGATGACTGTTAGTGTGTAGTATATAAAGATACTAATACGAAGATTACGAAACAAGCTTATACCCGACACCGCGAATATTTTCAATATTCATCTGCGGAATTAACTGTTTTATGCGATTTATATAGACTCTAACCGCACCCTCGCTTCCGCCCTCACTGCTGCTCCATAACTCGTCAAAAATCAACTCTTTTGGTACAGTATTATTTGCATGTTTCATTAAAAGCAAAAGAAGGTCGTACTCTTTTTTAGATAGTTCTAGTTCTTGGTTTTTGTAAAATATACGTTTATGGATATCGTCATTGCAAAGAAACCCTACACAAGTCACACTATCACATTTAACTCTTTTTAGAATCGCTCCGATACGAAATAGCAGTTCATCGGTATCAAAAGGTTTTGTTAAAAAATCATCTGCTCCGCTTAAGAAACTTTTTTTTAACATCTCTTTGTCTTTATGAGATGTTAAAAAAATTGCAGGAGTATTGTCATTTGAAGCCCTAAGTTCTTTAAGAAGAGTAGTCCCGTCTATAAGCGGTACATTTATATCTAAAAGATAGAGGTCAAACTTCTTTTTAAATGTCATGTCAAGGGCATTTTGACCGTTTGGAACATGAGTAACTTCTAAATTGCTCTCTTGTAATAAGTCAACAATAGTCTCTGCAAAGAGAATATCATCTTCTAAGAACAGAACTCTATTCAACGCTTTGTATTGCCCAGTTAATGATTTTGCCCCCGTACATAGGAATGACACCGTTGTAATTTTCAGGTACTACAAAAGGGCGTTTTTCTAAAATTACCTCTTTAAACTCAGGACAGATTTTATAGATACTTTGTGCATTGTCGCTTACAAAGGCTTGAAGATTATCTAACTTATCGTACTGCTCAAAAATCTCACACAAAAGCTGAAGAGCAATAGGTGCGCTGAAAACTCCTGCGGCACAGCCTGAGCACTCTTTTTTCTCTTTTGGATGAGGTGCGGAGTCTGAACCGAACATAACTTTTGGATGAGCTTCTAATGCAACGCTTAAGAGAGCATCTAAATCTTCAGGTCTTTTTGCGATAGGTTTGCAAAAATTATGAGGCATCATCATTCCGCCCACAACATCATCAAGCGTTAAAAGTAGATGGTGAACAGTAATTGTCGCATATAAGTTTTTATATTTGTCCAACATGTCAACGGCAGCTTTAGTTGTGATGTGTTCCATTATGATTTTTAAATCAGGAAAATTTTTCGCAAGAAGTTCGTAAATGCTCATAAACTCTGCTTCTCTGTCCATAACAAAACCGTTAGTTTCGCCGTGAACACAAAGTGGAATTCCCAAAATACTCATAGCTCCAAGAGTTTCGCGCATCTCTTCTATGTTAAAAGATGAAATACCGCTATCGGAGTTAGTTGTGATTCCCGCAGGATATAATTTAATTGCAGTGATATGTTCTGCAACACTTGCTAAAAACTTTTTATCGTAATTTTTATAAAAAAGTGTCATGTACGGTTCAAAATAGTCGTTTGGAGCGGCTGCAATAATCCGAGCTTTGTAAGCTTTTACATCTTCTAGTGTTTCTATTGGCGGAACAAGGTTTGGCATAATTAACGCACCGCTAAAGCTATAAGCACTAAGCGGAGCGACGTTTTCAAGCATTACACCGTCACGAAGATGTAGATGCATGTCAAGCGGCATCAAAATAGTATGAGTTTTCATTTTTTCCCTTGGCAAATTAATATTTAAAGTGTGTAAATTATAGCCAAATAGGGGTTAAATTTTTATATCACCCAAATATTTTATCAGTATTTTATAGAGCTCTTTTACATCTATAGGCTTTAGCAAATAATCTTGCATACCTAACTCTTTTGCTTGTTCAATCTCCTTAGCATCCGTATTTCCGCTAAGTCCTACTATCGCAATATTGTCATATTGTTTATTTCTTCTTATGCTTTGAGTTGTCATATATCCGTCTAAGTTTGGCATATTTATATCCATTAAAATTAAACGCGGAAAATCATGAGTGTTTTGCAAAAGTTTCAAAACTTCAAGCCCGTCATTGGCAAACTCTATCTCGATTTCTGTATCTTTTAAAAGTCCGCTCATAACTTTTTGATTTATTATATTGTCTTCTGCTATAAATATTTTATGTTTTCCTAGCGCTTTTATAGAATCTTTTGGAGATGCATTTATTTGTTCTAAGTTGCCATTTAGAGAGAGTTTATTGTAAATATTAGTTAGCGCATCAAAAACCATCTGTTGATTAAAAGGTCTCTTTAGAAGCTCATCGATAGTTTTATTTTCTCTTTTTTTACTCTTTAAGCTACTCATCCAATTTTCTATCACTACTATTTTAGCAGCTGTTTTTTCTTTATATGATGCAAAATCAAATATATCAAACATGTTTTCATCTATAAATAACAGATCAAATTTCTCTTTATTTAGGATATCTTTTGCTTCATCAACGCTCGACGCAGTGTGTGATACTATATGAAAATAATCCAATAAATACTTAAGAGAATTTATAGATTTTTCATGAGAATCCACGATAAGCACTCTCCACTCCATTATATTTTTCGAAATAAGGCGATATTTTCTTTTTGAAATGGTAGTATCATTGGTTAGGTGTATATTTACAAAGAAAGTACTTCCTTCTCCGTAGATGCTTTCCGCCCATATTCTTCCTCCCATCATCTCCACAAGCTGTTTTGATATTGTAAGCCCAAGACCGGTGCCGCCATATTTTCTGCTTATATCATGCGAAGCTTGAGAGTAACTTTGAAAAAGATTTTGTAGATGCTCTTGGCTCATACCTATTCCGGTGTCTGAGACCTCAAATTGTATATTTGACTCCTCTTCATTAGACTCTATAGTCTTTATGCTAAGAATAATTTCGCCCTTATCCGTAAACTTAACGGCATTACTGATAAGGTTTAAAAGAATTTGAGAGATTCTAAGCGGGTCTCCAAGATAGTTTTTTCCTATATTATGGTCTATATCAAAGATAATATTTATACCTTTTTCTTGTGTTTTTAAGCTAATCATATCTGCTAGATAGCTCAAAATTACATTTAAATCAAATGAAGTTTTCTCCAGAGTTAATTTTCCGGCTTCTATTTTTGAAAAATCAAGTATATCGTTAATAATGCCAAGGAGCATATTTGATGATCTGTTTATAATCTTAATATTTTCTCTTTGTGATTCGCTAAGAGTGCTATCATCTATTAATATTTGGCTCATACCTATTATGGCATTCATAGGCGTCCTTATCTCGTGACTCATGCTTGCGAAAAACTCACTTCTTTGTTCAAGTTTTCTTTGAGACTCTTCTAACTTGCTCTCATACTGAGTTACAATTTCAGAGATATCTTTATCTATCTCTAAGCTGCGTGCCAGCAAGTTGCTGTAATCAATTTTTTCTGCTATATTTGAGATTGTTTTATTTATGGATAACTTGTTTAGCGGTTCATATATAAAATCATCAAAACCTTTTATATAATATTCGGATAAATTTTCATTGTTATCTAGCTTAACTCTTATTATAATTCTTTGTCTTGGATTTATTTTTAAAATTTCATAACAGATATCAAGCCCGAATCTGTTGTCAAGTATGATTAAATCAAAATAAAAACCGTTTATCTCTTCAAAATTAACATACTTACTTAGAGTATCTTCAACTCCAATGGAAGTATGAAAAATTTTTGACATATATTGCAAGATTCTTTGATTAAAAAAGTTCTCTTCATTGTATTGTGCATACAATATAGAGAGATTTTTATAAATATTCAACGAATCTTTTATATCTGCACTCATCTGCATTCTAATCCTAATCTTTTCATTATCTGAAAATAAACAGCTCCTAAAGAGAGTTTTTAGCTTTTTCTATCAAATCACCGATAGCTTTTTCATAAAGTTTTGCCTCTTCTTGAGAAGTTGATTCAAAACGTGTAACTAAAACCGGAGTCGTGTTACTAGCTCTTACCAAACCCCATCCGTTTTCAAAATTAATACGCACACCGTCAACGTCTATAATGTTTTTAATAGTCGGAAATGACTTAGGCGGGGTTTTAAGAAGTTCTTTTATCTTATCGATTATTTTAAACTTCACAGACTCTGTAGTATGAACTTTTATCTCCTCTGTAGAATATACATGTGGAAGTTTTGCCAGTTCCGCATCCAAATCAATTCCGTCATGAACAAGTTCTAACATTCTAAGCGTTGCATAAATTGCATCATCATAACCAAAGTAGCGATTTTTAAAAAATACATGTCCGCTTACCTCGCATGCCAAATCGGCATTTACCTCTTTCATCTTAACTTTTAGATTAGAGTGACCTGTTTTGTACATGATAGCAGTTGCACCGCGCTTCTCAAGTTCATCGTACATAACCTGTGAGCATTTTACTTCTCCGACAACCGTAGGCCTGTCCATCTTCATAGAGTATAAAAGAGCCATCATATCGCCCTTTATATTATTTTTGTGAGTTAAAACTGCAATTCTATCGGCATCTCCGTCGTATGCAAAAGCTATATCGCCATCTGTCTCTAGGAGTTTTTTAATATCTTCTAAATTATGCTCGTCTGAGGGATCAGGATGATGGTTGGGAAAAGAGCCGTCAGGATTTACGTATAACCCTTTTGCATTTAGATTTAATGCTTTAAAGATATCTTCGGTAACTATTCCCGCAACACCGTTTCCGCAGTCATATACGATTCTTATAGGCATGTCTTTTAGATGAGAAAATTCATTTACTAAAAAGTTTATATATCTCGTCACGGCGTCTATTTTTGTAACATCTCTTGTTGTTTTTGCAGGTAACTCCAAGCTAGCACATTCACGTCCTAGAGCGTAAATATCTTCTCCGAAAAACGGTGCTTTGTCTATAGTTATTTTAAAACCGTTGTATTCGCTTGGATTGTGTGAGCCTGTAATCATAACTGAAGCTGAGGGAGTAATACCGTTCCACTCCTGATAGTTTGTGAAGTAGTTAACGGGAGTAGGAACAAGACCCATATCTAAAACTTTTTTACCGCCGGCATTTAAACCGTGAACAAGGTACTCAAATAAAATAGGCGAGTGGCTTCTAGCATCATATCCGACAGCTACATATTCGCCCTCTATCTTAGAAGCTAAAGCGTACCCTATACGGACAACACTCTGCTCATTTAACTCTTTTTCAAAAATTCCTCTAATGTCATACTCTCTGTAGATGCTCACTATTTATGCCTTTAATGGTTTTGTAAACGTATTTTACAATAACTCTCTTTTTATTGGGCAGTAAATAGTGATAAATCTTTAGTGTCTGATAATTAATTTATGCTCTTTTATCTTGTTTATCAAATTTGCGATAAATGAGGTCTTTTTCTCCTCTTCGGCTATTGTCTTTGTAGCTTTTAGGTTGAATAATTCCATTTTTTTATCAAGATAGCTTGTGTTTAGATTTCCTGCTATAAAGTCTGCATCTTTAACTATCTCTCTGTGAAGAGAAAGGTTCGTGATAACTCCGTCGATATAAAATTCATCTAAAGCCCTTGATGCTTTTTTTACGGCACCTTCCCAGTCAAGCGCCCAAACGATAAGTTTTCCTACCATTGAGTCGTAGTTTGGCGGGATTGTATAACCTGTATAGACGCTTGAATCAAGGCGAACTCCTGGTCCTCCTGGGGTTATATAGTTTGTGATAGTTCCGATTGAGGGCATAAAGTTATTTTGAGGATTTTCTGCGTTTATCCTAAACTCTATTGCATATCCACGGAAATTTATCTCTTCTTGAAGATATTTTAGTTTGTCTCCCTCTGCTATCTCTATCATTCTCTGAATTATGTCGATTCCTGAGATAATTTCAGTTACTGGATGTTCAACTTGAACCCTTGTATTCATCTCTATAAAGTAGATATTGTCATTTTCATCAAGTAGATACTCAACAGTTCCTACACTCTCATATCCTAGTTTTAGCATCGCTTTTGTAGATATTCTATAAAGCTCTTTTCTTGCCGCAGGATTAAGTCTAGGCGATGGAGCAATCTCGATTACCTTTTGGTGTCTTCTTTGAATAGAACAATCTCTTTCTCCTAAATGCACGACATTGCCGTATTTGTCTGCTACGACTTGAATCTCTATATGTCTTGGATTTTCAACATATTTTTCGATAAACACTTCGCCTTTTCCAAAATATTTTTTAGCTTCATTTGTAGCGGAGTCAAACATCTCATCAAAAAGTTTTGCACTCTTTACTATTCTCATGCCTCGTCCACCGCCGCCAAATGCAGCTTTTATGATAACGGGGAAACCTATTTTTGCGGCGATTTTACCGCCTTCTGCCTTATCTACTATCGGCTCATCCGTTCCTTCTAAAACAGGTACGCCAATCTCTCTCATTGCTACTTTAGAAGCCATTTTATCGCCAAAGAGAGCTATGTGAGCTGGTTTTGGACCGATGAAAATTATGCCTCTGTCTTCACATGATTGTGCGAATTCTGCGTTTTCAGACAAAAAACCATACCCCGGATGAATAGCGTCACATCCGGCTTTAAGTGCTAGTGTGATGATTCTGTCATAGTCAAGATAAGCTTGGAGCGCATCTCCGGTTATCGGGTAGCACTCATCTGCTTTTTTTACCCAAATACCTTCAACGTCAACCTCTGAAAAAATTGCCACGCTTTTTATATCTAACTCTTTACATGCTCTAATTATTCTTAGAGCTATCTCGCCTCTGTTTGCAACTAGTATTTTAGAAATTTTTTTCATCTCTGTGCCTTGCGGATAAATTTTGACGAAATTCTATAACTTTAAAAAAATAAATTCTTCACTATTAATGCTTATAAAGCTATCTGTTCTTGCTAGAAATATAGTTAATTTGTGTCTAAAAAATATTTTATTTTTGCTACAATATAAACCATGAAAAAAGCAACACTTCAAAAAAGAGTACAAATTGCCAATGATATCATGTACTATATATACACACATATAGATACAAATATAGCGATGGATGAGTTAAGCGAAGACTTGAAAATTAGCAAGTTTCATATGCATAGAATTTTTAAAGACTTGTTTGGAAAAAATATCTATGAGAGTATAAAATCTATAAGACTTCAAAAAGCCTCAAATCTGCTTTTAACAAATAAATATTCAACTATCAGTGATGTAGCAAATATCTGCGGATATAACTCTCAAACATCATTTTTACGCGTATTTAAAGAGCGTTTTAGCATGACGCCAAAAGAGTGGAAAAATGGCGGATATAAGAAATTTTCGCAGCACATTATCGAGCAATCTCCTAAAGCAAAAAAATCAACTGCAAAGTTTGATCACCTAAAACCGACAATCGTAAAAATGCCGCTGATTGAGAGTTACTACATAAGACACAGCGGCTATAATGCACTAATTAGTAGCACATGGCAGAAGCTTCAAACTTGGGTTTTTAGTAACAATATAACAGAGTATAAACAGATAGCTCTTTTTCACGATAACCCGACCATAACTCCGCTTAGTGAGTGTCAATATGTAGCATGTATAGTTGTTGATAAAGGTATAAAAGTAAAGAGTGATAGATTGCCTAAATTTAATATCGCTGAGGGGATATATGCAAAGTTTGATTTGGTTGGGGAACAAGGTGATATGTTAAAGTTTATGCAATGGGCTTATCATGAATGGCTTCCAAAGAGCGAATACGAAACCACAACAAAACCGCCTTATGTCGTATATAGAAAAAATAATTACCTATCCGATGATAATGAGTTTGATATAAGTTTTTATCTATCTATTAAATTTTAAAAAACAATAATACAATCTCTGCCGTTTTTCTTAGCTTTATAGAGAGCCAAATCTGCATTTTCGATTAACTCTTTGGAGTTCTTGTTTATATTTGGTATAGTACTGCTAATACCAAAGCTCATAGTTACGGCTTCAAGTACAATACCTTGAAAAATGAATGAGTCGGCATTTTTTATACTGTTTTGTATTTTTATACATAACTCTTTTGCTAAGTCAATATTTGTATCGTACATAACTATAACAAACTCTTCTCCGCCGTATCTTGCAATAAAATCTGTATTTCTTTTAAGTGATTTTTTAAGTATTTGAGCAATATTTTCTAAAATAAAGTCTCCTGCTAAGTGCCCGTATGTATCATTTATCCTTTTAAAATAATCTATATCACACATGATAATGGAGATTTCAATATTGTTTCGTTTTGCAAGCTCCCAACTTTTTTGAAAGTACTCTTCAAAATATCTTCTATTTGATAATTGTGTCAACTCATCGGTGACAGATAAGGCTTGAAGTTTTTTATTCGCCTCTTCTAGCTCTTTGGTTCTCTTTTTTATTTTATCCTCAAGCGATAAGTTGATTTCATCCAAAATTTTTGTATGTGTTGCTATTTTTCCAACCATTGATATTATGGCGTTGTGTATAACTCCTACTTCATCTAGTCTTTGGGAAGGAGTTAGTGTAAAATTATTGAGTTTGGGGTTATATGCTAAAACATTCTCACTAAGTTTTTTTAGATGTTTAAACTCTTTTTTAATTAAAATAACAAATATGCTCAGCAGTATAAACGTAATAAAAAAGATTTTTAAAGTTGTTTCCCTATTTTTGGACAATAATATTTGGTAATCTTTATCGGAAAAATGTAAAGTAACGTTACCTAAAGTCTCCCCGGTAATGGAATCTACTATGCTTTTATTGCAAAAATTAATGCCAAATTTTTCACTATGATGCTTATCTTCATATTTTTCTCCATAACTGTAACTCAATTTATTATCAGAGTCTAACAGTTCAATATATTCCAAATCTAGATTTTGTCTTGCAATATAATTTAAATACTCTTTATTAGAGTTGTCTAGCCCTAAAGAGATATTTAATCCTATAATAGGAGTAATAGTATCTATCAATAATCTGTTTTTAGAGCGCTTTGATTCAATGAATTGCTCAATAATATTTTGGGAGAGTTGATAACGCTCAAGTCCTACAAGTAATATCGTAAAAAGAATGATACCAATTATAGTTTTAATCTCTATGCTTATGCTGCGAATCAATTTTTTAATATTAAAAATCATCTCTCGTGCTCTTTGTATATTTTTGATACCCTTAATAAAATATTGTCAAGCTCTATTTTATTCTCTGTTATTGCTTTCATATTTATATAGGGTAAAACTTTTCTTCCTATAAAAAGTGATATTTGAACTCCGTAATCAAGAAGTTCCTCTTCATAAGACATTGATAAAATATTTTGCCTATTTAAATATAAAACTGCTTCTTTAATATTGTTTCTATCGGAATTAAATATAAAAGCTAGTTGAGCAGTTTTACACTCGCCAATATTGAAATAACTGCTACTTATAAATTTTATAGGATAATTTTTTATACCATCAGGATAGTTTGTATTGATTTTATCAATAAAAGACAGAGCAACCCTCTCATCGATTTTATCATGCAGCACGCATATTTTTATTTCAGTTTCTATTTTGTTTTTTTGACTGCTCATTATGATAAAGCGAGGTGCAATCTTTGAAAAAATATTCAGTACATCCTCATCATACGTAGAAGCATCCAATATGATGCCGATAATGAGGAACATGTAAATGATTTTGGCTTTAAATATATCAATCTCCTACAGTTAATCTTTATACCTATCTCTAATAAGTATCATTTTATCAATATTTTGCAAAAATATATCTGTTAAAATTGGATCAAAATGTTTAGCTTTCTCTTCTTTAAAAAAATCGATAATTTTTTCCAGTTCCCATGCTTTTTTATAAGTTCTATCGCTTCCTAGTGCATCAAAAACATCGGCAATAGCACTAATTCGCCCAAATATATGAATCTCTTCGTTTTTTAGAGCATTAGGATAACCTGAACCATCCCACTTCTCATGATGAGTGTATGAGACAATGGCAGCCGCCCTTAAGATAGGTCTGTTTGAATTTTTTAAAATATCATAACCTGTTTTACTATGATTTTTCATAATAACCCACTCATCCTCATCTAAGGGACCGGGCTTTAGCAATATACTATCAGGTATGCCGACTTTTCCTATATCATGCATTGGTGAAGCAGCATAGAGTAGATTTACATCCTCTTCACTTAAATCTGCCAATAGTGCTAACTCTTTTGAGTACTCTGAAACGCGTTTTACATGTGAGCCTGTCTCTTTTGATCTGCTCTCAACAATTTCGCTCATTTTATTTATAATCTCTTTTTGAGTATTTTCCAACTCTTGGTGAAAAGTCACTATATTTGTAACATCGCGTCTAATGGCCAAATATTCAACTATATTTTCATCTTTATCTAAAATCGGAACAATAGTGCTATCTACATAGTAAATTTTTCCATCTTTTGAGATATTTTCAAATTGTCCTTTCCATGTCTTTTTGCTAGAGATAGTTTGCCATAACTCTTTATAAAGCCTTTTTGCTTTTAGAGAGTCTAAATGTTTTATAATCGAGTGTGATTGACCGATAAGTTCATCTTTTGTATAGCCCGATATATCGCAAAACTGTTGGTTTACATAAGTTATATTTCCATTTATATCGGTACGAGATAGGATATTGCTCTGATCTATAGCATTTTGATATGCCTGTGCTGATCTATATGCTTCATAAAAATTTTCATTTGAGAGATTTAAGTCTTTGACCAACTGCTCTTTTATGGTTTCAAGTTCTGTAACATCAGTCCTAATTCCTATATACTCAATAATATTTCCATCACAGTCAATTATAGGGTTTATAACGGTATTTACATAATAAGCTTCGCCGTTTTTCTTTTTATTTTTGACCTTTCCGCTCCATGGTTTTTTGCTTTGTATGGTTTCCCACATCTCTTTAAATGCTTCAGATGGCATATCAGGGTGCCTTACAATGCTATGGGGGTTACCTATAAGCTCTTGAGCGCAATAGCCTGAAATATCGCAAAATTTTTTATTGACAAAAGTTATTACCCCTTTTGAATCTGTTTTTGAAACAATGCTGCTTATATCAACAGCGTCCTTATACTCTTTTAAAATTTGCTCATTGCAGTGTGTATCGCTAGAGTGCTCTATCATAGAAAAATCTCCCAAACTCTACTCATCAATCATATTTTCTATTAAAATAAACAGCTCGGCACTGGCAATTTCCATCTCTTTAAAATCTTCTAAAATGCGCTCTTTATTATCTATACATGTATCTTTTCCCTCAATGTATTTCATCGCATCTATTGCTTTGTTGTGAACAACAGCATGCGGTTTATCTATATTTTGATAATTTTTTGTATGTCCAAACTGTTCTTTGCCATCACCAAAGTACCACATTCCAAGGCGACAACCATGATGTTCGCTAAACTCTCCAACTTTTTTTGCAAAAGTTATTGAACTATAGGCATTTGCTTTAAATAGGATATGATCAATCATAATAAGATTTACAAAAATACGATTTTTTATATTTTGTACTTCATCTTCTATGGCTTCATTTGAATCACGAAGATGAGTCATACTATCGCCAAAGGTATTCATAAGGCTGCTAAACTCTTGTACAACGTCACGCATAGACTCAGAACTGCTTGACATCTCCATACTCTCTTGCTGTAAGACTTGAACAGTTGTTCTTATTTCGGCAGTAGCTTTTTGTGTTCTCTCTGCAAGTTTGCGCACCTCGTCGGCAACGACTGCAAATCCTCTTCCATGCTCACCAGCGCGCGCGGCTTCTATTGCCGCATTTAAAGCCAAAAGATTTGTCTGATCAGAAATATCGCTTATAAGGTCTATAACGGTAGTAATCTCTTTTGTACGCTCTTCTAGCGAGTGGGTAGATTGCGTATTGTTATCTAGCAGCTGATTAAGTCCATGAAGCTTCTCCCCTACGTTTTGTGACTCATTTGCTAGTTTGATACTCATTTGAGTTGCTTCTTTAATATTTTGTGAGATAATTTCTAGCTTCTGGGTATTATTTTTAAAGCTGTTGTTAAGAGATTTAAGCTGTTCATTATTTTTGTTAATCGTACTTAAATCAGCGTTTAGCTGTATTCTCATCTGTGTTATATGATTAAGATTCATAACCTCTATGCTCTCGTTTATTCTATTACCTGCAAGAGCGAAAGCGGGATTTAATCCTGTAGTATTAAACTTTCTAAAAAACTCATTATTTCCCGCATAGTTAATTGAAGTGCTCATCTCTCTCATAAAAGTTTCCATCTGGTCTATAAGATTGTTGATTTGATGACCTATCATTCCCGCTTTTCCTGCATCGGAAATTTCCGTAATACGAGTTTCAAGATTTCCTTGTACGGCACTGTTTAAAACATCGATTGATTTATTCATACATGTACTTAATTTAAAAATAGAGGAGTTAAACAGTACTCCCATCCCAATATATAAAACTAAAAGCAGCGTATCTACAACACTAAATCCTTCAAAAAATAGTTTTACCAAATAGCCTACGAAAAAAGTCGTAAAAATCGTATATCCTATGATTTTTAGTTTATATAGATAGGATAAATTTGTCATAACGACCTCCGTTTTGAGCAAGTAAATTATTAAACAGTTCTCCTGATGAAGCCATACCGCCGTTTTTTTCTGCATGTAGAAGCTGTTTATAAATAGGTTTTATGATTTGGAGTGCATTTGGAGATGGTTTTCTTCGTACGGAGTGATAACCGATAATATTTCCTCTTGCATCATAGGATGGTGTTACGTTTGCAAACACCCAATAATAGTCGCCGTTTTTAGATTTGTTGATAACATAAGCATAAATCTCTTGACCCTTTTGTACCGTATCCCACAATAATTTAAAAACAATTTTTGGCATATCGGGATGACGAATTATATTGTGAGGTGCTCCTAGAAGTTCTTTTTCTGCATATCCTGCCATCTTTAAAAAAAGATTATTGCCGTATGTTATTTTACCTTTTGTGTCTGTTTTGGAAACAATAATTTCATTGTCAGGGAACGTTATCTCTCTCATATTATTAATCCTAATGCATTTAATCTAACAATATTAGTAGTTTAAAATTAGAATATAATGAGATTTTATAAAAAATAGTGTTTTTTTACGTTTTGGTTGAGGTGCTAAGAGCATATCCTATATTTGAGTTGCTATGAAGCGGAAGATTTGGAAGTTTTTTTCTTAGACGGTATATTAACTCTCTTAAGGAGACAACTCTCTCTTTGTCGTCTTTCCAGATTGCTGCTATAAGATGCTCTGCACTTATATAGCTGTTTTTGTTAAGTATTAAAGTATTTATACATGTAAGTTCATTTTTGCTAAGAGAAATAACCTCACCGTTATCAAATAATGTTTTTGTTTTTATATTGTATTTATATTCTGCAAAGAGTATCTCATGAGACTCATCTTTTTTATATCTCTGTTTGCACCCCTGAACAACCATCATAATAGCTTCCAAATCACTCTCTACAACAGGCTTTATCAAGTAGCCTAAAGGTTTGACAGCTTGTGCATCTTTGATTGTTTGGCTATCTTTGTAGGAGGTTAGATATACAAATGAGATATCAGGGTATCTATTATGTACAATAGTTGCAGTTTGGATGCCGTCAAGTGCTCCGTTAATGTTGATATCCATAAATATCAAATCAACGCTACCGTTTTTTAAAAATGTTAAAAGGGCATCGCCGTTATCAAATATGCCTGCTACATTATGTCCCAAATCGCTGATTATCTCTTTTAAAAAAAGTGCGGTAACTCCCTCATCCTCAATAATGATAATATTCATCTTAAAAATTCTTTCGAAAATATTATTTTATGGTGTAAACCGTTTTGGTTAAAACATGAAATTATACCTTTTAGCTGATAAGATGCAAGTGATTCTATAAGTTTAAACCCAAATCCTTCATTCACGGCTTTTAAATCGGCTCCTTTTCCGTTATCGAATACCTCTAATATAAAGCTGTTCTCTTTTAACATGTACATCTTAACGCTGATTATCTTATTTTCGCAACTATCGTCAAATGCATATTTTATAGAGTTTGTTACAACCTCATTTATAATCAAGCCCATTGGCACGGCTTTTTCTAAGTCGAGTTTAAAATTTTCACAAACGATTTCAAAAGTTAGGTTTTTTGTTTGAAATGTTTGTCTTAGATTTTCTACCAACTCTAAAGTGTAAACCTGCATATCTACTGCTTCTAAATCGCTGGAATGGTAGAGTTTTTCATGAATCATTGCCATAGCTTTTATTCTTTGATTTGTTTCGTCAAATATTGACTTTGTAGTTTCGTCTTTAATTCGTCTTGATTGAAGCGAGAGCAGTCCTGAAATAATCTGCAGATTATTTTTTACTCTGTGATAGAGCTCTTTTAAAAGAACATTTTTATTTCTAATCTCATTAGAGAGCAGTTGGTTTTTCTCATCAAGATTTTTTGTACGATTTTGAACCTTTATCTCCAAAAGAGTATTTGTCTCGTCCAAAAGCTTTGAATTGGAGTGTATCCTCTCCACCATCGATATAACTGCGTTGTGAATAACACCTACCTCGTCAAGTCTGGTTGAGGGAGTTAATGTGAAATTATTTAGTTTCGGGTCGTAAGCTAAAACATTTTCGCTAAGTCTTTTTAAATGTTTAAACTCTTTTTTAATGATAATAATAAAAATAGCAAGTAAGATAAAAGTGATTAAAAAGATTTGCAGAGTTGTTTTTTTGTTTTTTAAGAGCAGTGTTTGATAATCTATATCTGAAAAATGGAGGTAAATAGTACCTAAAGCATTTTTGCTGATTGAGTCTATTATGTTTTTGCTGTAAAATATTATTTGGTGCTTATCTTCTTTATATTTTCTTCTGTCTTTTTCTCCGTAAGAATAAGTAACGTCACTGTTTAAGTCTGTAATTTTAATAAACTCCAAATCAGGGTTTTGTTTGGCGATATAATCTAAATACTCTTTGTTTGCATCATTAAGTCCTAAAGAGATATTTAAAGCTATGATAGGAGTTATAGTCTCTATCAGTAGATTGTTTTTTGAACGTTTAGACTCTATAAACTGCTCAATGATATTTTGGGACAGTTGATAACGCTCAACGCTTACGATGAATGTCGTAAATAGTATGATACCGATTATAATTTTAAGTTCTATGCTTAGATTTCGCACTAAAACAACCCACTTTTTTAAATTTTTGATTTTAAGTTCGTATAAATAAGTGCTATTGTACTATACGAACAGTGCGTATTGTATAGTTAATTTTGTTAAATAGTTGGATAAATATGAATTTTTTAGTAACCGTTGTTTCCTTTTTTCTAGTAACCGCCGTCTATTCTTCCGAGTCTGATGAGATGCAAGATTTTGAATCTCTTTTGGAAAATGTCAGCGACATAGCGACTAAAAAATCTCTTAACGTAGATTATTTACCCTCAGTAGTAACGGTAGTGGATGCAAAAACATACATGGACGCAGGTATACAAAATATAGGCGAAGCATTAGGTATGCTTCCGGGAATTCAAATACAATTAAGTCCTATGGGTTACGCAATGACAACCGTTAGAGGTTTTAAAAATCCCAATGCATATCTTTCGGATAAAATCAAAATATTAATAGACGGTGTTGCAATAAATAATGAAGTATCAGGTTCTAGTAATCTCTATATGGATTTTCCTATGCAACTCGTTCAAAGAATTGAGGTGCTTCGAGGACCAAACTCTACAACTTACGGTGCGGGGGCATTTTACGGTACCGTAAATATTATTACTAAGCTTGGAAATTCAAAAAAAACAGATCAGATTTTTTTAGGCACAGGCAGTTACGGTTATATGACGGCAGGTGCTAATGTTTATGATATTTCAGATAATTGGAAATTTTTTGCCGACGGCTACTATCAGAAAAATAGCAAGTCTCTTCCTGTTGATGGAAGTTCGATAGGTACCGATGAAGCTATGAGAGATTTTTCCCTCGGTTTTAAGGCGATAAACGGCGGTTTTGAGTTTATGACACGCTATAAACAAAATGTATCTGGAAACTTTTACGGTTTTGAAGAAGATCTCGATCCCATACCAGAGCATCCAAAAGAGCATAAAAACTCATATTTTTTCTCACAACTCTCCTACAAAACTTTGTTAAACGACTATAAGCTTGAAACAAAAGCCAACTTTTCTCATCGCATGTTGGACGAGGGAGCTAATATAGTCGGAGTTACAGGTATTGCAACTAGATTTGCAGTTGTGGGTATAACTGACATGCAAGACGGTTTCTTTTATCATGAAAAACAACAAGAGCAAAATCTTGAAGCAGAGATGATTTTAACATTTCCTGAAATTAAATCAAATGATATCTTAGCAGGTGTCGGAGTTCGACATGTAGAAGTAACACAAGATGATTACTATAACAGTGTCGAAAATGCCATTACTCAAAATATATCTACGATTTTAGCAAGTCCAAATTATGATAATTTTAGATACAGATATGAGAATGAACCTGCATTTTGGGCAAATCCGACTACGACTTTTTTAAAAGAGGGAATCAACCGAACCATTACCTACGGTTATCTTCAAGACTTGATATCACTTACTAATGACGTTGATGTTGTCTTTGGAGTGCGCGCAGACAGCTACTCTGATTTTGGAACAAAAATCAGTAAAAGAGCGGCTGTAGTATATAGAGCTACCGATGAAACAGTTTTTAAACTTCTCTACGGTTCTGCTTTTCGTGCGCCTACACTTACCGAAGCTTATGCAAACGGACATATAAACTATCGTGCGGGAGATGAAAATATTTTACCCGAAGAGACAAATACCTATGAAGCGGTTGCAATATACTCTCCGAACTTTTACAACAAATTTTCACTCAATCTCTTCTATTCAGAGTTAGATAACGTAATTGATTTGGAAGAGTATGAGACTACTATTCCGGGATATCAAAACTATGATGATAGAGTCAGTAAAGGTGCGGAATTTGAATACTATTTTGATGCAAAACAAGGACACTCTCTTTACTTTAATGCAACTTATGTAGAGACGGATTATACGACTCCGCCAGAAGAGGATTCGGTGTCAACCAATCAATCAATGCCTGATATATCAGATGTAATGCTAAAAGCGATTTATATTTATCGCCCAACAAATAAATTCTCATTGGGTACAGCGTGGCACTACTATTCAGCCACGAAGCAAACAGGGTTAGAGTGGGTAAGCAAAGACTCTACAGTAAAAGAGGTGCATACTTTTGATGAGACTATTACGTATAGATTTTCGGCTTTTAGCGAGGCTAGAGTAGGTGTAAAAAATATATTTGACGCGGATGTAAGAGAGCCTAGTTACTACTACAATACAAATGGCGGAATAAGAAGAGAAGGCAGAAACTTTTTCTTAAGTTATGTTCAAAACTTTTAAAAGAGCCTTTGCTTTGCTTTGCTATGCTATTATTATAAAAAATTAAAGAGATTATTTAATGAATGAAGTAAAAACTATCTACCTAAAAGATTACAAACAGCCGGAATTTACCATAAAAAATTGTGATTTGGTTTTTGAACTTTTTGAAGAGCATACGCAAGTTACAAATATGATGAGTGTAGTTAAAATAGATACAACATGTAGAGATATTATTTTGGATAGTTCAGAGTTAGAGCTTATTGAAATATATTTGGATGATAAAAAGCTAGATGAGAGCAGATATGTTGTAGAAAAAGAGAGTTTAAAAATTTTGGATGTTAAGGATGAGTTTACTCTTATAATAATTAATAAAATTTATCCTCAGCTAAACAGTGAACTTGAAGGGCTTTATAAATCGGGAAATATTTTTTGTACTCAAAACGAGCCTGAAGGTTTTAGAAGAATTACTCCATACTTAGACCGTCCTGATGTTATGGCTGTTTTTAAAACGACTATCGTCGCAAACAAAGAGCGTTATCCTATACTCCTAAGCAATGGTAACACTCTAACAAATTTTAAATTAGATGACGGCAGACACGGTGTTACATGGCTTGACCCATATCCAAAGCCCTCATATCTTTTTGCACTCGTTGCAGGAGATTTGGGAGTTGTAAAGGATAAGTTTATAACTGCAAGTGGCAAATATGTAAGACTGGGTATCTATACGGATAAAGGAAATGAATCTAAATGTAAACATGCAATGAAGTCGCTTAAAGAGGCAATGCTTTGGGATGAAGAGAAATACGGCAGAGAGTATGATTTGGACCTTTACAATATAGTTGCGGTAGATAGTTTTAATATGGGTGCTATGGAGAACAAGGGGTTAAATATATTTAACTCCGCTTATGTTTTAGCAGATGAGGACAGTGCAACCGATGCAAACTTTATGGGGATTCAGAGTGTAATTGCACATGAGTATTTTCATAATTGGACTGGAAATAGAGTTACATGTAGAGATTGGTTTCAACTCACTTTAAAAGAGGGGCTTACGGTTTTTCGCGACCAGTGCTTTTCAGCCGATATGAACTCAAGAGAGGTAGGGCGTATAGAGGATGTAAAAGCTCTACGAGAGAGACAATTTGTAGAGGATGCTTCGCCTACTGCTCATCCGATTCAACCCGATTCTTATATAGCGATTAATAATTTTTACACCGCGACCGTTTACGAGAAGGGCGCTGAGGTTATCCGCATGATTCACACTCTTTTAGGTGAAGAAAATTATCGTAAGGCAACAGATTTGTATTTTGAGACTTTTGACGGACAAGCTGTGCGTACGGATGATTTTTTATGGGCAATGAGTAGTGCCGGCGGAGTTGACTTGAGTGAGTTTGAAGTGTGGTACCATCAATCAGGCACGCCAAAGTTACATGTAGATGAGAGTTTTAATGATGGTAAATATACTTTAACATTAACTCAGATAGTTCCAAATGCAGTTGATGGAAGTGAACAAAAACCATACTATTTTCCGCTAAAAATAGCTCTTTTGGATGAGAACGGCAATGAGCTACATAACGAAACACTTATTATCTCAAAAGAGAAAGAGGAGTTTATTTTTAAAGTAACATCAAAACCTCATTTATCGATTAACAGGGATTTTTCTGCACCTATCATAGTCGATATGCAAGAGAGCAGTTACGGTTTTTTAATGAAACATGATAAAAACAGTTTTGTAAAATATGAAGCTACACAATCTTTTGGTATTAAGGTAATAGAAGCTCTTTTGCATGGCAAAAATATAGATGATGAGTATGTAAGAGCGTACGGACATATCTTAGATAGCGACTTAGATTTATCTTATAAAGCGCTGCTAATGGAGTTGCCGAGTATAACCGCCATTATGCAAAGAGAAGAAGAGATTGACTTTGAGCTAATTTATGAAGCTAAAGAGAAACTTGAAAAACATTTGGCTTTAACTTTTAAAGATAAGTTATTTGAAATTTACAATGAAACTCACAACCCTACATGTAAAGAGCTTGATGCAAAAAGTATCGGGCAAAGAGCTATAAAAAACCGTTGTCTAAAACTTCTATCTGCCATAGAGAGTGATGAAATAGCAGAGATTGCAAATCTTCAATATAACAGCTCAATAACAATGACTGACAGAATTGTTGCCCTTGATACTTTGGAGAATATTTCACCTAAATATTCTGCAATTGCTTTAGAAGATTTCTATAAAAAATATAAAAAAGATACTTTAATTATGAACAAATATTTCTCAATTTTGGCTGCTTCTCATAGAGAAGGAACATTAGATCGTGTAATAGCGCTTCAAAACGATGATGCTTATAATGAACTAGTTCCAAATTTGGTTCGCTCATTAATAGGTGTGTTTGCTAGAAATTATAAACATTTTCACGCTAAAGACGGACTCGGATATAAATTTGTGGCAGATAAAATTATTGATATTGACAAGATAAATCCGCAAATCGCTTCAGGATTAGCAGGAGCGTTTAAAATATATAAAAAGTTAAATAATCAAAATAAGACAATGATGAAAGTAGAGTTAGAACGTGTAATTTCTACACATTCAATATCAAAAAATGTATATGAAATTATAAACAAAATAATAAAAAGTTAGTTTATTTAATTTATTGATTGGAAAAACACCCATAAATAGGGAGTTATTAATGCCAGTATAATGTAAATATATAAATATTATTTTTTATATTATAATTATTTTTTTAAATTTTTGGGTACAATTGTTTAAAGTTTTTTTAGACTTATAATAAAAAGGATATTTTTATGGCAAGATTAGTTGTTCTTGGTGGAGGAGTTTCAGGTCATACTGCTGCTACCTTCGCGGCAAAATGGTTAGGCTCGGCTCATGAAGTAGTTGTTGTTACTCCAAATTCTAAATGGAATTGGATTCCATCTAATATTTGGGTCGGTGTTGGTGAAATGAGTAAGGAAGATGTTACTTTTGATCTAGCCCCTGTATATGCTAAAGCTGGTATTATATATCATCAAGCAAAAGCGCTGGGTATTCATCCGGAAGGTAATGAGACAAGTGATAAACCTTATGTTGTCGTAGAATCTACGGTACCCGGTAAAGAGGGACAGATTGAAAACATAGAGTATGATTATTTAATTAATGCTACGGGACCAAAGCTTAATTTTGCTGCAACTCCAGGTCTTGGCGATGCTAACGGTCTTGGAGAATTTACGGTTTCAGTTTGTACTGCAGACCACGCGGTTCATGCAAATCATGAGTTTCAAAAAGCAATTCAAAAAATGAAAAACGGTGAGCGTCAAAAATTCCTAATCGGGACAGGTCACGGTCTGTGTACGTGTCAAGGTGCTGCGTTTGAATATATTTTCAACATTGAGCATGAATTAAATAAAGCTGGTGTTCGTGATATGGCTGATTTGAAATGGATTTCAAATGAGTCTTTCCTAGGCGATTTCGGTGTTGGCGGATTACATATGAAGAGTATGGGATTTGCTGTTAGCTCAAGAATTTTCGCTGAATCACTTTTTACGGAGAGAAATGTTGACTGGATTATCGGTGCACATGTAAATAAAGTTGAAAAAGGAAAAGTGAGTTATGAACTTTTAAGCGGCGAAATGGGTGAAGAGTCTTTTGACTTCGCTATGTTAATTCCTCCGTTTGCCGGTGTCGGTCTTAAAGCTATCGCAAAAGACGGTACAGACATTACGGCTACTGTTTTTGCTCCAAACGGATTTATGAAAGTTGATGCAAACTATGCTGCCGGTGCTTACGAGAACTGGAAAGCTAGTGACTGGCCTTCAACTTACCAAAATCCTACGTATGGGAATATGTTTGCTTGCGGTATCGCATTCGCACCGCCACATCCAATTTCTAAACCTATGAGTTCTCCAAACGGAACACCGATTAATCCAACACCTCCACGTACAGGTATGCCATCAGGTATTATCGGTAAAGCGGTAGCTCACAGTATTTGTGACCGTATATTAAAAGGTGAAAATGCTCCACTGCATGAAGCTTCAATGGCTCATATGGGTGCTGCTTGTGTTGCTTCTGCAGGAAAAGGTCTATTTGATGGAACTGCTGCAGCAATGACAATCTATCCTGTTGTTCCTGACTTTGAAAAATACCCTGGAACTGGTCGTGATACAGATTATACGTTTGGCGAAATAGGTCTTGCAGGTCACTGGATTAAACATATCCTTCACCATCTATTTATTTGGAAAGCTAAGTTAAAAACTGGCTGGACAATGATTCCTGAATAGTAATATATTAGATTAATTAAAAAAGGAGATACAATGAGTAAAAAAGTAGAACACAACATAAAAGCGTATAGTAATAACTTTACAACAATGACACCTGGACCTTTTGCTATATATTTAAGAACTTGCAAAATTTGGCAGTTACTTAGATTTATTGCCATTAATATTAAAATGTTAGTAGTAGTAAGTAAAAGTCACTAGTCTGCATTCATAGAAGACCTTAGAAATTCTAAGGTCTCTCTTCACATACAAATACACTCCCCTCAAAATTCAAGAGGATTAATATTTTCAAGTAAGGTAAATCAATGATTAAAGAGATAATTACATATCCAACGCCTCCTAGTGTTGAATACGCGACTGATGTAAGAGTTTTTAATGAAGATATATTTTCTTTAATTGAAGATATGAAAGATACGATTGAAGCCAACTCAATAGATGGATTAGCTGCTTTTCAGATAGGCAGTTACTATAACGTAATAGTTATAAAAAAAGATGACGGAACATTTTTAGAGCTGATAAACCCTAGAATAATAAGCACTAAAGGTAGAGTAGTAACTACGGAGAGAACAGCTTATTTTCCTAATCTTAGTGCAGATGTCACAAGGTTTGAAACAATAAGTTTAATATATCAAGATAGAGAAGCAAATCAGCATTCACTTAAAGCAGATGGAAATTTAAGTATATTGATACAAAGAAAAATTGATTATACGTTTGGGTCAAGCTTTTTAAACAAACTAAATAAAGAAGAGAAAAAACTGTTTCAAAAGAAGTTAGAGTTTGGAAGTGATATAGCAATATCAGAGAGCTGCCCGACAACATTTAAGAGAGATTATATAATTAAAATTATTAATGTAGTTATGATAGCTATGGTAGCATTGGTTATAGCTTCGCTGTTGGTAGAGAATAAAATGTCACAGCAATTATGGAATTATCAAATATATTTATTTACAACTTCCGTAGTTTTGAATATTATCTATTTTTTCTATGCTCAGTATGAAGGAAAACAGTTTAGTTCTTGCACAAGCTGTCAAATAGGGAATATAATAGGAACTACGGTTATATCTTTAGTTAAGTTAAGCGCAATTATGCTGCTCTCATATTTTATAATGTAAAAAGTTTTGTAAATGGAAAAAAAAGTACCTTGTCTTGTAAATAAACAAGATATCTTTATATCCTCAAAAGAGTTTATTCTTTTGCAATGGATATCGTACGAATCTCCTCGTAGAATACTAAATCTTCATGATATCGATACGCAGAAATTTTTAGATATTTATGCAGGTGATGTTTTTGACTATTTTATGGGTGTAATATCCGGCGAAGTGGAGATAGGCAACTGTCCAATTATGCAAAATCTTCTTGCATATTTAAAAGATAGAGATATCAGTGCGGATGAGCTTTTTGAGATTTGTAACCATTTTAGAAGATCTATGATTGACTTTACTTTTGATGTAAAGTTAAACTCAAAAGAGCTATTTGATGAAATATCATATATATTTGACAAAAATTTTCAAGGTATTTTGAAATATTACACCGATACTATTTTTCAAAAAGAACAGGAGATTAACCGACATGTTAAACTCCTTAGCGAATATCAAAAAGCGTTGGATGAGAGTGCTATTATCTCTAAAACAGATAAAGACGGCAAAATCATATATGTTAACGACAAATATATTCAATTGAGCGGTTATAGTGCCAAAGAGCTTATAGGAAGCAACCATAGCATCGTAAAACATGAAGATATGCCTCAGGAATATTTTAATGATTTGTGGTTTCAGCTTGAAAATGCCGGTATTTTTAGAGGAACGATTAAAAATAACAAAAAAAACGGAGACTATTTTTATATAGATGTTACCATTATTAAAATATTAGATCCATACGATAATTCGATAGAGTACATGTCAATTGCAAATGACGTAACGACGCTTATAGATGCAAGATTGGAAGCTCAAAAAGCTTCACAGGCAAAAGAGTATTTTTTGTCTAATATGTCGCATGAAATAAGAACGCCTCTAAATGCTATTTTAGGATTTGTTAATCTTTTAATAGAGCAAGATGTCTCAAAGCAACATAGAAAGTATTTAGAGATTATTTTAAACAGCGGTGAGAATTTACTAAGCATTATCAATGATATTTTGGATTTTTCAAAACTTAGAAGCGGAGAGTTTACTATTGAGCCTAAAATATTCTCAATTCATGGTGAAATCAGCCATACACTAGAGCTTTTTGTAGCTTCTGCAAACTCTAAAGATATAACTATTACATCTTTTATAGACCCTAAAATACCAAAAGAGCTATATGCAGATTCGCTAAGAATAAAGCAGATTTTATCAAATTTTTTAAGCAATGCAATAAAGTTTACTAAAGTCGGTGGACATATTAATGTAGAAGCAGAGTGCAAAGATAAGATATTAAAAGTAAGTGTTCATGACAACGGAATAGGTATAGCACAAGAGGATATAAAAAATATCTTTACTGCATTTACTCAAGCAGGGGGCGGTGAAATAGAAAATTTAGAGGGAACCGGATTGGGACTATCTATTTGCCATCAGCTCTCGGAACATATGGGTGGAAGCGTTCATGCCAAATCAAAGCTTGGAGAAGGAAGTACGTTTTGGGTCGAGCTGCCGGTAGAAATCCATAATAATGAGTGCCAGATACCAAATGATTTAGATGAGTTAAAGAAACTAAAAATAATTTTTTATTCTCATGACATGATTAGAGGTTATAAAACAGAGTCATTTTTAAAATATGCCCAGCTATTTGGTATGGATATAGAGTTGGTAGATAACTTAAATTTAGAGTATGACGTAGCAATATTTTTAGATGAGTATGTCGATGATAGATTTAAAGAGAAGGTTTTAAACTCTGATAAAAAGTATATTGCGCTTATTAGCAGGCCGAGTGATAAGTATGAAAAATATTCGCATATAGCATGTATCTGTTTTCCTCTTTACTGCTCTAAAATTAAAACTACTTTTGATGAACTGCTCCATCCCGACTCACTATCTCCTCGTAAGCATGAAAGAAGTATGAAGTTTCAAGGACATATTTTAATTGCAGAAGATAATGAAGCTAATCAAGAGTTGATTAAGATACTACTTAGTAAATATGGATTGACTTATGATTTAGCAATAAACGGTCTTGAAGCCGTAAATCTATATAAAGCAAATAATTACGATTTAATTTTAATGGATGAGCAGATGCCAGTAATGGACGGTAATGAGGCAGTTCAGGCGATTATAAAATATGAGAGAGAAAAGGGTATTAAACATACGCCGGTATCGGCTTTGACGGCTAATGTAATTAAAGGGGCTAAAGAACGAGGGCTTATGAGTGGATTTGATTCGTTTTTAGGCAAACCTATAGTTGTAAAAGAGTTGGAGAGAGTTCTCTTTAACTATTTAAAGATTGCAAAAAAAAATAATATTGATACAAAAGAGATTTTTGAAGAGTGCAGTGTAGAGGGCTTAAATTATGAAAAATTAACTCAAGAGTTAATGTTAAGCAAAAGTGAATTAACTATGCTTATAGAACTTTTTATAAATAAAATGTCAAAACAGATTCCGGAGTTAGAAGCGGCAATAAAATCAAGAGATTATAAAGCAATATCTCTTATTTCACATAGCATAAAAGGCTCTAGCGGCAATTTTAGGCTTGAAGAGGTGCAAGAGGAGAGTTCAATGATGGAAAAAATGGCCAAAGCGCAAGATGAAAAATATGATTATGAGAAAACATTTAAAAAAATAAAAGATGCGTTGGCAAAAATAAAAATTAATTGAATATTCTGATTAAATATAGATTGCTTCGTCGCGAGCTTCGTTAGAAGCGCTGCAATCTAAAAACACAGTTATTAAAAGAACTAAATTAATTGTTTTCTAAATAGTAGCCGATTCCTGAAGCATTTTTTATGATATCTGTCGGGAGTTTATTTCTAAGTCTCCAAACTAATGTTCGTATGCTGTTTTCCGTTGCTCCGCTCTCTTGCCAAACATAATCTATAGCTTGATTAAAAGTAATTATGTGTCCGAGTTTTGCCACAAGAAGCCTCAGAATAGCACTCTCTTTTTTTGTGAGTTTAATTTTTTCATTGTTGTAAAATATCTCATCTTTAGAGATATCAATGTGATAATCTTGACCAAAAGTAACAATTGGTTTGTCAGATTTTCTTTTTGCATAAAGTAGTTTCTCTAAATTTTCTTCATCGATTTTTGAAGTGATTATCTCTTCATATCTCTCATTTTCCACGTTGAATTTAAAAATAGCCATCTGTATAGTAGCATGAAGAGAAGATGGATCAAAAGGTTTTACGATATATCCGTACGGCTCTGTCTTTATAGCTTGAGAAATCATATCGTCATCGCTATAAGAAGTTAAATATATAAACGGAATAGAGTAATGAGTTTTTATAGTTTTAGCCAGTTCTATCCCGTCATTGCTCTCTTGCAGTGAGATATCAATAATTACTACGTTAGGCTTATACGTATCTAAAGCTTCTACAGCTTGAATGGTGTTTTTGCACAAACAAATAACGCCATAACCATGTTTTTCCAAAGAAAGTTTTAGGTTAAGGGAAGTAATCTCATCATCTTCAACAATAATAATAGTGTGTTTTTCCATACTCTACTCGTTGTTTATATATATAATTATTTAGTGATATTTATTATATTATTATTATAGTATAAGTTTTTTTAATTTTATAGTAAAATTGCAATATTTGTGACAATTTTGTTACAATACTACACCGAATTTGTGATTATTGTGGCAATATCCATTTTAGTACAAAGTTGTCTCTGCTTGAGCTAAATAGTTCTTGCTCATTTGTAAATTTTATTTGAGTTATTATACTTTTATGTCCTATTAAACGGTGGGATTTTATTTTTGTTTTTGTATCGAAAAGTTCTAAATTATTCTGCTCTCCGCTAGAAAAGGCACCGATTTTACCGCTTGGGCTAATACCTACGCAAAATACTAGGAAATCACTTTTTATATGATAAGGCTCTTCGTTTTGCGCATAAACTCCGACTCTTCTGTCTTGTCCAGCGGTTATTATAACACCATTTGCATAGGCAACTTTAAATATATTATCTACATTTTGCGAGGAGAAGCTTGCAACCGTATTTGAGCTTTTTGTATCTATAATTTTAACTTCTCCGCTCTCATCTGACATAATAATCTTTTGTTTGTCAATGCTTAATGATATGTCACCGATAGTGCTGTTTGAGACGTGAGAATTGTATAAATTATAGTTTTCTAGTACATCATGTAAAATCATGTCAGAACCGAGTGTAGCTAGTAATATCTTCTCTTTATCTACAAAACGAGCCTCTTTTATAAGTAGTTTTTTGCTCTCATCAACAATATGTTTTAATATGTGATTCTCATATATCCAAACATTTCTATATGCACTCTCTCCAACACTTAGAATAAGTACTTTTCCGTCTAAGTAATCTACGCTAAGAATATCAGGTGGAATAATTTTATTAAAAGAGGAAGTTATAGGGGGAAGTGAGATTTGATTTATAATTTTTGCGGTTTTGATATCAAATATGTCAACCGTTCCCATATCATTTGCAGCGTAGAGAGTATTTTCATGTACTACAAAATCATTTATAAAGCCGACAGACTTAAAACTTAAAACCGGAGATATATCTTTAGCGTGTATTGTAATATTAAAAAGTAATAAAAATAGTAAAAATGGCTTGCTCACGAATTTTTAAATCCTCTGCATAAAATCTGTCAATTCTACAATAAAAAATGACAATTTGTATTTAAAACTTTATTTAAATTAAAAAAAAGTTTTTATTTTAATTGGATATTATTACAAAAATAAAAGGAATACGGTATGAAATATGAGCTAAATGATGAGTATATAGAGCTATTTAAACTTTTAAAAGTTTTGGATTTGGTTGATAGCGGCGCTGAAGCAAAGCTTATTGTAGCCGATGGACATGTAAAAAGAAACGGTGAAACAGAGCTTAGAAAAAGAGCTAAAATCCGTAGCGGCGACATCATAGAAGTAGCCGACGTTGTTATAGAAGTTTTTTCTAAATAAGTTTTTGTGCTTAAAGCAAAAAAGAGCTTACAAGCCCAATTAAACCGCCAAATACTCCGCCCCAGAGAACAAGCCAAGAGAGGTGCTCTTTTATGAGCGTATGAACCATCTCTTTTACCATCTCTGGGGTTAATTCGCCTAGTCTTATCTCTATAATGCTTTCGATAGATTTTAACATGTCATCGTTTAGAGAGGATTTTTGCAAGTGGTTTTGCAGTGTGTAGTTAAAGGCTTCACTGTTAACTATTTTTATAACGGCATTTTTCATCTTTAAAGAAAACGGCTCTCTAAGCCCTTCAAGTGCTCTCTCTCCGCCGAACATTCCAAGCATTCCTCCAAATGACGACTCCATGACCGTTTTGCTCAGTGCATCAAAAGCAGGAGCAAAATCGGTATCTTCAATAATAGGTGTTAGATTCATCTTCTTCTCCTCATTTTGAAAAAAGTTCTCCAACTGCTCTTTTGTAAAAAATTGACTCATCATAAGGTTTTTTATAGACTCTTTAAAAGCCTCAAACCTTGCTGGAATTACGCCTGAACCGTATAAAAAAGGAACGCGTTCAAACAACATGTGAATTGCCAGTTGATTCGTAAGTGCGCCTGAGAGCGCAAAAAGTCCGCTATAAAGAAGCAAAGAGGCAAAATTGCCTTCAAATAAAAACGATAAAATAACAAGAGTTGATGCTATTAGATTTGTTATAAAGCTTTTGTTTAATTTCAAAATATATCTCCTATGTGATAAAAGCGAAATTATACAAAAACTATTCTATAATGGCGTGAATTTAATATTAAACGGAAGTTTTATGAAACAAGAGAGCTACAATCTTTTTAAAAATGCAGATATACAAACAATTTTACGAACTTTAGAGAATGAATTAAAAAATAGGAATGAGTCCCCTTTTTGGAGAGATAGGGTTGTACCTTTTAGTGAAGCTATTTTAAGCGTTTTGATTCCGCTAAGAGAAGCAGATATGCTTTTTAATCCCGAAGGAGAAGCGGCTGCGGAGTTGATTCCGGAACTCTTTTTTTTGTGGAGTGATTTTGTAAGTCTTAAAACTTTAGCCTTTACTATTCAAAAATCTAACGAAGCAGGAATTTTGCTTAGAACAAACCTTGATGAGACTACATGTAAGAGATATAAAAATATAGATTTAAAACCATTAGGCGACTATCTGGCGCGTAATAGCGTTAATTTGGAAAATGAGTATTTGGATTTTCCTATTTCAAATTATAACTTGCATCAAGGTGTAAGTAATGTAATCAAATCACTTTTATAAAAAAGAGTATAGATTGAATACGTTGATAGAGTATTTTATAAAAAACAGTAGATTAAACTACATGTTACTTGTTTTTCTTGCGTTTATGGGAGTAAATGCCTATATAAACATTCCAAAAGAGATTTTTCCCGATGTTGAACTTGACCAGATAAGCGTTATGGGTTCATATAGGGGAACAAGTGCTACGGTTATGGATAAAATGGCTGTTCGCGACATAGAAGATGAGCTAAGCAATATTAGCGGTATCGACAAAACGGAAACAACTATCACTCCCGGTGCTTTTGCAATCCTACTGACACTCAGCGAACATACAAGCAGAGAGACCGTTTTATCTAAAGTAAAAGACTCTATAGCTTTAATTAGGCAAAATCTGCCATCGGATATGAATGAACCCATTGCAAATTTGCTGGATAAAAAAAGATCATTGATAAAACTCGCAGTATCATCATCGGCTCTTTCAATAGGCGAACTTACTGTAATAGCGCAGGATTTAAAATCAAAAATATCAAAACTTAATAATATCAGCGAAGTTCTTATACGCGGAGACTCTAACGAAGAAGTTCTTATAAAAATAGACTCTCAGGCAGTTTTGGCTTATGGGCTTCAACATGCAAGCGTACAAAAGGCAATAGCAAATCTATCTTATATCTTTCCTGTTGGAAATATAGAGCAGAAGGGAAATTTTGCTTACATATCAACATCAAACGGTAAAGCAAATGCTCAGGAGTATAAAGAGAGTATCTTAAATATTGACGACAAATATATAAGACTAGGCGATATTGCAGAGGTAAGTATAGAGTATCCGCAGACGGATACACTGGCAACATTTAATAATAAGCAGACAATTTCACTGGTAATATCAAAAGGGACAAAAGGGGACTCTTTAGTATTATCTAAAGAGCTAAGAGCATATATTGAAAAAATCGGTAAAAATTATAAAGATGTTTATTTTGACTTTTATCAAGATACCTCAAAGCCTGTTGAGCAGAGATTAAACGTAATAATTTCAAACCTGATGTTTGGCCTGGTTTTAGTTTTTATATCTATGTATATATTGATAAACCTTAGAATAGCAATAATTGTAGCCCTTGGAATACCTTTTTCTTTTATGATAGGACTGCTTAGTATTTACTATATGGGATACTCTATTAACATCGTCTCTTTGCTGGGAGCATTGATAGTTATAGGTATTGTTGTAGATGATGCAATTGTAGTGAGTGAAAATATTCAACGTCATATCGATGATGGAATGGATAATTACGATGCGGCAATATTAGGCGTAAAAGAGATGATGTTGCCTGTAACGCTTGCAACCGTCTCTACTGCAGCCGCATTCTTGCCTATATTTATGATGCAAGGCGAAATAGCTCTTTTTATAGTTCTTGTTCCGATCATCGTTATAATTATTTTACTTGGATCACTCTTAGAGAGTTTTCTGTTTTTACCTCTTCATGCGCAGGAGTATTTAAGAAAAAGTAACAATTTAATTAGCTGGGTACCTTTTCAAAATTTATATGAGAGGGTTATTTTAAAGTTTTTAAATTATAAAAAGATATCTCTTTTGCTTTTTTTGATTTTAATTCCACTGGCTACTATTTTTGTAGCAAAATCTATGAAATTTCAGTTCTTTCCAAATTTTGACGGAAACTATCTTTATGTATCAGGGAAATTAAATATAAATACTCCTTTAGAAGAGACATATGCAATTTCAAAAGAGATTGAAGCAAAATTAATGGAACACGCACAAGAGTTCTCTCTTAAGTCGATATCATCTACCGTCGGATATAGGAGAAGTTTATCAGGAGAGACGCAAAGAAATAATAGTGTCTTTATGATTACTATGGAGCTTTATGACAGAAAAGATACGAATTGGATTGACATGTATATAAATCCGGTTTTAAACTTTACTTTTGACTTTAATAATCCGGAAAAAATAAGAGATAAGCAGACGTTTGAACTCTCTCCTAGAGCAAAAGAGATAATAAAAGTTTATAAAAAGAAGTATGACATGGAAGATTTGGGTGTTATGGAAGATAAGCCCGGACTTATTAGAAGCGATATACAAATAAATTTATCCGGAAGCGATGACAAAGCACTTCAAAAAGGTATAAAAAGGTTAGAAGAAGAGATTTCTAAACTAGAAAATATTAGAGACTACAGCGACAATATAAAGTATGGAAAAACAGAGTATAAGATTAAAGTAAACTCTTACGGAGAGAGTTTGGGGCTTAGCGAAGTAGTAGTCGCAAAAACACTAAGCACCTATTTTTTAGAGCAAAAGCAAGCAACTACTTTTAATAATTTAGGTGTTATGGAGATAAGAACGGAAGATAGCGCCAAAGATAATCTCTCAACCTTTTTAGATTTCAATATTGCTCTTAGTGACGGCAGATACGTAAGATTGGCAGATATTGCAGAGATAACTCAGATAAGAGATTACGAAAAAATAAATAAATTAAACGGAAATATAATAAAAACCGTCTTTGCAAATATAGACAAAAGAAAGACCACTTCACAAGATGTTTTAGATAAGCTGGAGCCTACTATAAACGAGATAAGAGATTCCGGCGTAGATGTTATGCTTCTTGGAGAAAAAGAGAAGAATCAGCAGTTAAAGGATGATATGAAAAAAGCAATTTTCTTGGCAATATTTTTGATCTTTTTAACCCTACTGTTAATTTTTTCAAAAATAAAATATGCTCTTATGGTAATGAGCGTTATACCTTTGTCGGTTTTAGGAGCGCTTTTAGGACACAAACTGCTTGGTATAAACTTGACAATGCCTTCAATTATTGGGATTTTAGGTTTAGCAGGCGTTGTTATTAACGATGGAATAATTATGCTTGATTTCTTGCATGGAACACACAACCTAGAGGAGTTCTTAAAAAGAGCAAAATTAAGACTCCGTCCGATTGTCATAACATCTTTGACTACCTTTTTAGGGCTTTTTTCTTTGATTTTTTATGCATCGGGACAAGCAGTTATTTTACAGCCTATCGCGATATCTTTGGGATTTGGTTTAGTTTGGGGAACGGTTTTAAATCTGCTTTATCTGCCGATTCTTTATGCCCTTATAAATAAAATCGAACCACTTAAGGTTTTAGAGAAAAAGAGTACAACGTTTTAGTTATTTGGTTGATACGGCAGTATAGGTAATTTAATATATTTCGCATAAACAATACCGCTTTTTATATTGACTACGTCGTAGTTAAGCTTTTGTGATAAAAATTGTGCCAATATTTTTGTTCTACTTCCGGTTCTGCAAATAATTGCAAATTGCTTTTTTGTATCAACAGCTTTGTTTAAATCTTCTAAAAAAAGTTTTAGGTCATATTTTCCTTTTTCATCAAAGAGCATAATCGGAATAGAGCCTTTTAAAAGTCCGGTCTCTTTCCACTCTCCCGGTGTTCGTATATCTACAATAGGCATTTTTGAGTCAATCAACGCTTGTGAAGCTTCTTCATTAGTAACGCTTGCAAAAAGTGAAACAGACAAAATCAAAACAGACAACAAAATTTTTTTCAATGTAACTCTCCATAATAAATAATTAAGTGTATAATTATATCAACAAATAAATAATAGGTAAAAAATGGCATCGCAAAAAGCTATAGATAATTCGCAAAGAGTTCGCTATGTAAGAGCATTGGAGAGGTTTCACAAGAGTATCGTATCGTATATCTCAAGTACATCAATTCTCTCAAAAGAGGGGTATGATAAAAAAGTTGAAAATAGCTTAAAAGTCTTGCAAAGGGTCGATGAAATAGCACTTTATAAAGGCGACTTACAGGAGCTGCAAAAACTAGTTAAAAAAATTATTCTATATAAAAGCAGTGATAAAGATATGCAAGAGGTAAAAGATGATATTCTTTACGCATCAAACCAGTTAGACAAGACCAAAAATGCAAGACGTTATAAAAAAGAGAAGCACTCCCACTCTAAATTCGACGAGTGGGAATAGTTTTTTCTATTTTGACTCTTTTAACATGTTGTCTAATTGAGTAAAAAGTTCTGTTGAAGCTTTTTCCATTTCATCAAAATTATCAACGATTGCAATAGAGTTTTCAAGAGTATTTTCTTGAGGATTTTTATCTAAATATGTAAGATTTTTATTTGCATTACTGTGAACTGTCTCATGTGGAGAAGCTATTTTTAAATAAGACGGAGTCTGTGAAAATCTTCTTTTTCCTTCTCCCTCATACCATGTACCCAAATCACACTGATGAGTATTTTGTTGCTGGAATATCTTTTTGAGTGAAACTATAGAGTTATAAACACGAGATTTATAAAGAATATGTTCAAGTTTTGCAAGTACTACAAATATGCTGTTCTCCATGCCGTAAGAGTAATCGACTATTTGTGAGGAGTTGTTGCTCAGCTCTATTAGAGTCTCTTCAAACCCGTTTATTTTTTGAGTAGAGCCTTCAACGGTCGCTTTCATAATATCAGAACTTGTTTGAATTTCACTCATGTCTTGTTGCAGTGATTTAATAGATACCGATATCTCACCGGTTGCTTTATGTGTTCTCTCTGCTAACTTACGTACTTCATCGGCAACTACGGCAAAACCGCGTCCATGTTCACCTGCACGAGCTGCTTCAATTGCAGCATTAAGAGCTAAAAGATTTGTCTGATCGGCTATGTCGGTAATAAGCTCAATAACCGATGTTATCTCATTTGCTTGAGTAGCTATTTCTGAAATACTATGATTATTAATGCTTACTTGTTCACTTAGAGCATTTAATTCATTAACAATTTCAGTAATATCGTTGCGAGAATTAATAGCTAATTCAGAGGCATCTTTTGTAGCTGATGTAATTATTTTTAGGTCATTTATATTTGCACTCAAATTAGATATTATCAATGAAAGTGACTCTGATACTGTTACACTTCTTGTGCTGATTTTTGAGTTAAAAACATCCCTCTGTGCTTTGCTATGTTGTGTTTTCATAAACTCTATACTTTTTTCAACACTTTTTATTGCATCAACAAATTCGCCGCTCATTCCATCAGATGAGATTTTATGTGTAAATACTCCTTTAGATGCGTCAGTAATGGTAGTATTTATCTCATGTATAAGGTTTTTTGTATGATTTATAAGTTCAGACAGCTCATAGCCCATAACCCCAAGTTCAGTGCTTTTATCTGTAGTTGTCGCCTTATGACTAAAATCTCCCCTTGAAACATACCCGATTAGAGATGTAAACTCATTAATTCCACCCGTGATAGATTTTCTGATTATATTAGCTAAAACAAGTACTACAATACCGACAATTATTCCCGCAATAAGAGTTAAATATTTAAAAAAGTTTATCTCTTTTCCTAAACCAGCAGAATCCTTTTCAAGTTCATTAGATTTTAGTTCAACAAGTTTCTTAAATGAGTCTCTTGAAGCGTTTGCAAAAGGTGTTAACTCATTGTGATAATTTTTATATATTATCTCTTTACTATCTTTTATATCTTGTTTGTCAAGAGATTTCATCATTTTTAGAGAGTTGTCTAAAAATAGCATTGTTGAGTTTTTTGCTTCTTTGACAATATTTAAAGATTCGTCATTTTCCATTAATTTTTCTAAAGAATTAAAATGCGCTCTTATACTCTCAGTTGTCTCACTAAGTTTAATTATATTTTTTTCATAATCTCCGCCAAGAATTATATCGCGAGAGGTTCTGCTGATATAGTTTAAACCTTTCTCTACTTTAAGTGTAGTCAGAGCACTTATCATAGAATTGTGATGCAAATGGTCATATTTGGATTCAATATGTCCCATTGCAAGAAATATAGAAACGGCTGCAGAGAAAACTGAAATGCTAACCAGTGCAATAAAGTAGTTCATTTTTTTATGAATACTTAAATTTTGAAACATAATAAATCCTTATGGTTTAGTTTGAGATTATTTTGTTACATTTTACACTATTTTTTTAAAAATGTCCTTAAATTATGTATTTTATAGGTACATGAATTGTGAAAGAAGAATAATAATAACAACTAAACTAAATGGGAAAAAATGACTTTTAAATACCCATGGATTTATTTTAAAGAGCTTTTGGTTTATTCCTCTTACACCCAGCCACAAACCAAAAAATGCTTTTATACTAAGGAGAGTTTGAAAGTATGAAAGCGTATTGTTTTCAATCTTTCCGAATATTTGTGTAAACATGTATAAACCGCTTGCAACTGCTACCATTAAAGCATAAGGAACGACTTTTCTTACATGTACCATTATAGCTTCTCTTGCTTTTGCATATTCATCACCACTTAGACCCTGCTGCATTTTAGATAAAAACAAGATATCTATAAATAAAAAACCGCCGTAGATAAAAACTGAAAAAATATGAATTGTATGTATTAGAGTGTAAGTGATAAGAAATCCTTTTTTTGGCAAATTTTAACATAAGTAATTACAAAAGGTATTTGTTTTATATCAATTAATTGTACAATTGTACAATTGAAATTTGGCAGTATTTTAGAAAATAATTAGAGGGATATATGAGTATAGTTCAAAACGATATTAAAAAGTTAGAAACATCAAATTGTGATCAAGATAAAGTTTTCTATCAAGCAATGGAAGAGGTTATTTATTCAATTTCTCCACTCTTAGAATCTGATGAAAAATATAAAAAATATGCTGTTTTAGAGAGACTTGTAGTGCCTGATAGAGTTATAAAATTTAAAGTAACATGGCTTGACGATAACAATAATATTCAAGTGAATACAGGCTACAGAGTTCAATTCAATAATGCACTAGGTCCATATAAAGGCGGTCTTCGTTTTCACCCATCTGTAAATGAGGGTATTTTGAAATTTCTAGGATTTGAGCAAATTTTAAAAAATGCGCTTACAGGTTTACCCATTGGCGGAGCAAAAGGCGGGAGTGATTTTGACCCAAAAGGCAAGAGTGATTTTGAGATAATGAAATTCTGTTCTGCATTCATGACTGAGCTTCATAAATACATTGGTCCTCGTATTGATGTTCCTGCCGGAGATATCGGCGTAGGTTCACGTGAGATAGGATATCTTTTTGGCGAATATAAAAAAATTACATCATCTTATGACGGTGTTTTAACCGGTAAGCCTTATATGTTCGGCGGTTCTCTTATGAGACCCGAAGCAACCGGATACGGAGTTGTTTATTTTACGCAGACGATGCTTGATATGGAAAATAAAGAGAGTCTAGTCGGCAAAATATGTACAGTTAGCGGTGCCGGAAATGTAGCACTACATGTAATAGAAAAACTTTTGCATATAGGAGCAATACCGGTTTCTTGTAGTGATTCTCAAGGTACGATATATGATTCAAGAGGAGTTGATTTAGAACTCTTAAAAGAGTTAAAGCTGGAAAAAAGAGTATCTCTTGAAAGGTATATAGAGGTGCATACGGAGGCTAAATATATTCCTGTTTCAGATTATAACCAAGGTGAACATGCCGTTTGGAATATTCAGTGTTATGCTGCGTTTCCGTGTGCAACACAAAATGAACTCACAGAACTTGATGCATTAAATTTAATTGCAAACGGGTGTACCTGTGTAAGCGAAGGAGCAAATATGCCATCTACTCCGGAAGCAATAGATGTTTTTTTAAATCATCAAGTATGTTTTGCTCCTGCAAAAGCGGCAAACGCAGGCGGAGTTGCGGTAAGCGAATTTGAAATGAGTCAAAATGCTTCAATGCAGAGATGGAGTTTTGAAAAGGTTGACTCAAAATTAAAAAATATTATGCAGCAGATTTGTAAAAGAGTAGTTCTGGCGGCAAGAGATTACGGAGTCGAAGGAAATTATGTTGACGGAGCAAATATAGCCGGATTTAAAAAGGTTGCGGATGCAATGATTGCCGAGGGAATTTAGTCTATAACCGTATATTCAGACTTTTTTGATAAAATCTCGTACAAGAAATTTATACTCAAAGAAAAAGATTATGCAAAATACAAAAGCAAGAGCAAATATCTATGCATTAATATCTCGTGTTTTACTCCAAGAGCTAGATGAAGATATATTAAGTACAATTAAAAATGATGAAAATATATTAGATTTTTTCCCTACTTTAAAAGAGTGGAAACCATTTGATGAAGTTAAAAATAGTAAGCTTTTAGAGGAGTATTTTAATCCTGATTTTGTAAATCTATCGCTTTTACACCTTATTCCTTATGAGACATTTTATACAAGAGAAGACCAAAAGATTGAAACCGGCGGCGCAAATCCCGTAACTGATATGTACAGCACATATAATTTTATGGTTGACTATGAGGTTGCACGTACTGTTTCGGCAGATCATATAGGTGTAGAGCTTGAGTTTATGCATCATCTTGTAGAGGCTGAGTTAAGGGCTTTAGAAGATGATAATATAAGTGCTATAAAAGACCTTAGAGAGGTTCAGAGAGAGTTTTTAAATAAACATCTTTTAAAATGGGCGCCAATGTATCTGATTAATGTTAAATATGAAGCAAGAACACCTCTTTATTATGATGCTGCAGATTTGGCTTTAGAGTTTATTCTTAGTGATAACGAGTATCTAAACAAGGAATTAAATATATAGATGATACAGCTAAAGGCTAGCCGTTGTGTTCGTCTGCTCTCAAAAGAGAGTGAATGTAACAGATGTGAAGTTATTTGCCCTACAGAGGCTATAGTAATAGGTGCCAATCCTCTTCCTAGTATCAACTTTTCTGCATGTGTAGAGTGTGGGGCATGTGATGCCATCTGCCCAAACGAAGCTCTCTCTTTGGATGATTTTAATACGACAAACTTCTTTTTTAGTTTTATGGAAGATGAAGAAAGCCTTATCTCATGTAGAAAAAATGTTCCTTGTATAGCAGCTTTAAATATAGAAAACATTATCTCTATTGCTCTATTGAAAAAGGAGATAGTTTTTGATATGGGGCATTGTGACGAGTGTCATATAGCGCATAAATGCAGACCTCAAATAGAAAAAAACTATGAAGAGGCGTCTTATATACTAAAGGCAATGGAGAGTGAAGCCAAAATAAGAGTAGAAAATGTCAAATACGAGAGCAAGGCTGAAGTAAAAGAGAGCAACCGAAGAGATTTTTTTAGTAAAGTAAATCTTAAAAATGTTGTAAAAACAAAGATGGAGTTTGAAAAAGAGATTCAAAAAGCTACAGATGAGCTGGTTGAACATACTTTGCAAAAAAGTGATATAGCGCTTTTAAAGCAAAAGCGTATAACGGATAGAAGAAAACTCTTTTTTACGGCAATTAAAAGAGTTAAAAAACCTTCAATATATCATGTAATTGAGGCAGACGAGTTGTCATTTACTTCTATGAAACTCTTAGATGATGCTACATGTACTGCATGTCAGATGTGTTACAGGGTCTGTCCAAGCGGAGCACTTAGTTCAGATATTAAAAACTCAAAGATTGATTTTGACCCGTTTTTGTGTATAAAGTGCCATATATGTCATGATGTATGTGAACCAAATGCTATTACATTTTCACCATCATACGCAGTTAAAGAGTTTTTTGAGCCTGAGGTTCATAACTTGATAAAATTCAGTGTAAAAAGATGTGACGAGTGCAATGTTATTTTTAGTACAAACGGCAGTGAGAGGCTCTGCTACAGATGTAAGGCGGAAGATGAAGAAGCTAAAGAATTATGGGGGATAGTCGGACAATGATGAATAGTGCAAATGAGATTTCTCATCATACTAAACTTTATGGTTTTATAGGCGAATATGCCGCTCAGAACAGCATAAGTGCCGCTATAAACAGGCTCTTTAAGGCTAATAATAAAAATGCAATGATTATTCCTATGAATATTCGCGAGGATGATTTTTACTATACAATTTCAAATATGAAAAAGTCACATGTAAACGGTGCTTTGATATCAAATGAATACACCAAAAGTGTCGTAGAGATTCTCGATAGTGCTAGTGAAGTTGTTAAAAAATCTGGAATGTGTGATATATTGATAAGAGACAAAGATAAGCTTGTCGGGGATATTTTTAGTATCGGTGTGTTGGTTAAATATCTAAAGGATAAAAACTGCAAAAAAGTAGCACTTATTGGAATAGGTTCAAGGGCTAAAGCATTTTGTTATTTAGCAGATGGTTTTGAGATAAGCTATTTTTACGACGATTTAGAAAAGCTGATGGAATTTTCAACAAAAATGCAGATACCAAATGCGGATATCAACCGTATTGCAGAGTCGATGGAAGTTGATTTTTCCAGTTTTGATGCCGTTATAGATTTTTCAGATTTTGATACGCTGCATACGGTAAAAAAGCTCGGTAAAATAAACATTGACATGAAAAATAAAAAAGAGTTTTCGGCACTAAAAATAAGAGCGGTTGAACTTGAAGAAAACTACATAGGTTTTGATGACATGTTAGATGAACTAGGAAGCGGAGCCTTTGAGTTTTTAAAAGAGAAAAAGCATCTTGAGGATGATAAAAGCGATATGAAATTTTAATATAGGAATATAAGTATGAACCAACACGATTTAAGTGATTTAAGAGCAGAATTTGATAAATTTGTAAAAGATAAATGCTCGATTGATCCGGAGGATATGACGCAACAAAATCCAGATGGCGGAGACAAAGAAGACGAAGAACCGGTACCGCAATTTGTAGATGCACTTACGCATAAACTTTTAGCTCCGGCAATAAGCGGAGTATATCTATCAAGACTGGATATAAAGAGAATTGCAGAGGCTATAGATGAGTCTCTTCCTATTAAAGAGCGTATAAAGATGGTTAGAGCTCTTTTTAGACATACAAACTCTAAAGAGTATCTAAAAAATGCTTTTACGGAGATAGAAAAACATATAAACGGGCGTATTTTGATTTATCAAGAACTTAGTGAAGCTTTCCCTGCTTCAAAAACTATTTTTGATGAAAATATTGTAAAAGCTAAAAAAACTATAAAGATGTTTGAGCAGATTATAGAAGATTTTGAAGAGATCGAGCCGACCGACGACCCGCTATTTATTTAACTAAGTCACTAGAATTAAAATAGCAAAGCATTTGCTTCGTTATTGCGTTCGTCAGATACTACAGTATCCTTCCTTGCGCACGCCTTGCAACTGCATCACTCTTTTAATTCATACAAGAGTTCTTTGATTTTTTGAAAAAACTAAAAAACTAAAATATATCTTGAACCTGCAACCAACCCTGCCAAATAAGAGCACTTAGAATTCCAGCAACAAATCCTGCGACAATATCATCACCCATAACACCGATGCCGCCTTTTGCTTCACGGTCTAGTCTGCCGATAATAGATGGTTTTGTAATATCAAAATATCTAAAAAGCACAAAAGAGAGCAGACTTTGAATTAAGAATCCATTTTGTAAATCTGCTATTTCATTAAAACCGATACTAATTGCAGGTGCAACGCTTAGTGCAAACCACATTCCTGCAAGCTCATCTATAACAATGCGTTTATCGTCATGTATGCCGCTTTTTACTTCATATTTGTTTATCTCTTTTATGGCAATTATAGTGATAAGAAGAGCCGATAAAAAAAGAGTTTGAGCATCAAAATATATAAGTATAAGCATCCCAATAGGAAGAGAAACAAGCGTCCCTACCGTTCCTGGAGCTTTTGGAGCTAATCCGCTGTAACCTAGTGTTATAAAAAACCAGTTCATTTATTTCCTAAGTAAGAGATGTTGTTTGATATAGTTTCATCAACTCTAAGTAAAAATCATTTTCAGTATGCTCTTCTAAAAGACCCTCTGTCGGAAGTATATCATAGTAGAGTTTCTCTAAATTTTGAAATCTGTTTGGATGAAGTTTTGAGAGAATTACTGCTGAAATCTCTTTTCTCATAAGTATGGTAGGAGGCAAAATACCAAGCTCTAATAGTTCTAAAATAGAGGTAGAGTGATAAGATATCTGATGATGTTGACCGTGAGGACATGTATTTTTACTAACAAGCGTTGTACATTTATCGCAGTAAACATATTCGCTTGCAACGGTAATCTCTATATCTATGCCTATTACTTTGTCAATTATGGATTTGTTGGAGTTACAGTCATAAAACATTCCAAGTCCTGCATGATTTCGCCCGATTGTCAATTTATCGCAGCCGTAATTTTTTGCAACAATAGCATCTAAAATTATCTCATTATATCCTGCAAAAATATAACTGTTTTCAAGCGGAACGATAATGACATGATTTTTTGTTAAAAAATTATTTATAAAAAAGTCAAGAGCTTTTTTTCTTATTTTGTATTCCAAATTTGATTTTGTATATGGCTTTAGAAGAAAAATCACAAGTAAATCAGTATTTTCAAGAGTTTGGCGAATCAACCTTTCATGTGCGCGGTGCAGAGGATTTGCAGCCATAACAAGTGCTGTGGTATGTTTTGCGTCAATTAATTTTTTGGCATCTTCAATTGTTTGTTTGTTTGTATTGCTTGATTTATTTATAAGAGTATATTCTCCGCTTACCGCCAAAGAACCCAGTCTTTTAAGCGTTGCCATAACACCTGGATGAGAGATATCATCTGTACCATATATCTGTTTTACCCTATCGCTTGGGTCAATGTGAAAAACTTCGTCAACTATCAAAGAAGCAAAAGGTTTCTCATCATAAAGAATTGTAAGTTCTTCACCAGTTTTTAATGAGCTTAAAACCTCTGCATTCATTTTTCCAGATGGTGCTAAAATAAAAGGAAACGGAAATGATTTACCGTCAATAATGCCTGTTTTTAAAATATCTTTGCTTTGTTGCTCGTTCATCAAGGACTCAACAGGCGAAAGCAGACCGTCTTTAAGAAGCTCTAATGCCGATGCAGCTTCCTTATCTATCAATAACGTTTTATTTTTTCTTAACAATGTCATACTTCTTTCGCTTTTCCCATAAGCTTTTGCGACTAATACCGAGTTTTTTAGATAGTTCCGTATCAGGAAATTTATGTTGATAATTTAAAACTATATATTTTACATAGTCTTCTATAGGAAGAATTTCTCCCTGATCAAAAATATTGCTTTCGCTTTTAATCTCTATAATATCATATTCGTCATCTTCTATCTTATCGGTGCTTGAAATTATCGCTCTTTTCTTTTCTATAGCTGCATAAAGAGCTTTTCTATCACTTTTTTTAATGGTTTGAAAATCAATAATATAGATTATAGAATTTCCGGTAATTGACTCTATTTCGTTTAGTGCTTTTGAATCGCTAAGTGTTATAAAATGCAACGGCAAGTTTTTCTTTTTTGCATATTCAAAAGCAAAAGAGTCTGCATGTTTTTGATATGCCGATGATATAAAAAGAGGAAGTTCTAAATTGTCAAAGTTATGTTCATTGGAAAGTGAAGAGAAGGTGTGTGTCAAATATTTGTCATAAGCTTCATTTCTTTTTTTAAGTTTCTCATAATCTTGATAGTGATTTATCTTTCTAATCAACTCTTCAATCATAAAGGGCTTTAGTATATAATCTTTAGCTCCTGCCGAGAGAGGTTTAGATACTGTATCGTTGCTAATATAAGAGACCATTAAAATAATAATAGACTTTTTAAATGTATCAATTACCGGATTGAAATCTTGACCGTTAATATTTGTAGAGAGTAAAACGACATCATAGTTGTTACTTTTAATAGCATCTCTTGTTGATGTACACATCTCGCAAACATGACCTAATTCGCTTAGTTTTGTAGCTATGCTTTGCGCTAAATAAACCTCATTTTCTATAATCAGTATCTTCAAATTTTTGTCCAATCAAAATATTTTAAATTTGCGTTTGCTATTACTCCGACCCCTTCGCCCCGACCTATAAAACCGAGTTTTTCAGTTGTTGTAGCTTTTATGTTTACTCTTGAACTCTCTATCTCTAATATATCACTAAGAGTCTTTCTCATAAGCAGTTTATAGTTTCCTATCCTTGGTTTTTCGGCGGCTATGGTTAAATCTACATTAACGATTACAAATCCAAAATTGTGAAGTTTTGTTACAACTGTTTTTAGTAGTTTTTTTGAGTCTATATCTTTGTACATGTCATCATTATCAGGAAAAAGCATTCCGATATCTCCCATTCCTGCAGCACCCAAAAGAGCATCAATAAGCGCGTGAATTGCAACATCGCCGTCGCTATGAGCTTTAAATCCGTAATCAGAATCTATCTTTATGCCGCCTAAATACATGTCGCCTTTATCATCAAAGGCATGAACGTCAAATCCGCTTCCGCTAAGAGTGTCATTTGATGGTGCTTCAAGGCAATTCAACTCTTTTAAGTCATGCAGATGAGTTATTTTATGAGCATCTTTTTGACCCGGTATAAACATTCTTGAGCCGCCGTTTGCTACAATCGCACTGCTTTCATCAGTAAATTCCTCTTTTTGTTCAAGCGCAGATTTGAGCGCAGATGTAAGAGAAAGTTGCGGTGTTTGAACTATCTTTATCTTATCTCTCTCGACGGTTCTATCTTCATAAACTACCGTATCGCTTACGTTTAAGTATGGAACGATGCAGTCACTTTGCCCTATATGAGAGATAATATGACTTAAAAACTCTTTGCTAATGCAAGAACGCGCGATATCGCTTACAAGTACATACGGCGTATCTACTTCTTTAAGGGAATTGTATAAAGACTCTTGTCTTGAGGCACCGCCTTTGATGAAAGTAAAATCCGCATAATTTTTCATAAACTCTATATCATCAAAAGATGAAGTTATAATAATTTTGTCAAAATATCTCGTTTTTTTGCATTTTTGTGCTACAAACTGCCATAAAGGCAGATTTCCAATCCTAAGCCACTGCTTCTTGACATCTAGTCCAAAACGCGATGAACTGCCCGCAGCAAGTAAAATAAGTGTCAGATTAGACAATCAAGCTCCTAGAATTAAAAGTGTTACGAAATTATACACACCAAAAGCTTTTTTTTATCTTGAAAAAGTAGATTATTTTCATAAATATTCAAATAATTTATAAATTATTAAATCAAATAAGCAACTTAATATTATATTAACTTTATTTGATTATATTTCCAGTACTTGATATATATTATATATAATTTTTATAGGAGAAAGTAATGAGAACTTCATGGATGCAAAAACGCCAAGATGACCCCGTTAAAACACAAATGTATTATGCAAAAAAAGGCATAATTACAGAGGAAATGGAGTATGTGGCAAAGATAGAAGATTTGTCTCCTGAGTTGGTTCGCAGTGAAATTGCAAGAGGAAGGCTAATAATTCCTGCAAACGTAAATCATACATCATTAGAACCAATGGCAATCGGAATTGCCGCAAAATGCAAAATTAATGCGAATATCGGGTCTTCTGCTATTGCTTCTGATGTTCAAGGTGAAGTTGAAAAAATGCAGGTATCGCAACATTACAAGGCAGATACTGCAATGGATTTATCAACAGGCGGTGATTTGGATGAGATTAGAAAAGCTGTAGTCGCATCATCGAAGATACCTATAGGAACCGTTCCAATCTATCAAATTCTACATGATGTCGGAAATAAGATAGAAGATTTGAGTATAGAGGTTATGCTTGAGGTACTAGAGCGTCAGGCAAAGCAGGGCGTTAGTTATTTTACAATTCATGCGGGGTTTTTACTTGAGACCATGCCTAAAATTGCAAAGAGAAAGATGGGAATAGTAAGCCGCGGCGGGAGTCTTATGGCTGCATGGATGATGCACTACCATAGAGAAAATCCATTTTACACTGCGTATGATGAAATATTAGATATTTGTGCAAAATATGATGTTGCTCTCTCTTTAGGCGATTCTCTTCGTCCCGGTTGTTTAGCGGATGCAAGTGACGATGCACAGCTAGGAGAGCTTAAAGTTTTAGGTGATTTAACGCTTCGTGCTTGGGAGAAAAATGTTCAAGTTATGATTGAAGGACCGGGGCATGTACCTCTAAATCAGGTAGAACGCAATATGAAGCTTCAACGTGAGCTTTGTCATGAAGCGCCTTTTTATATATTGGGACCTTTGGTAACAGATATTGCAGCTGGATATGATCATATAAGCTCTGCAATCGGTGCGGCAGTTGGCGGTTGGCATGGAGCTAGTATGCTTTGTTACGTAACACCAAAAGAACATTTGGGACTTCCAAATGCGAATGATGTTCGTGAAGGAATTATCGCTTATAAAATTGCGGCGCATGCAGCAGATATTGCCAGAGGGCGAAAAGGTGCGCGAGATATTGACGATGAGATGAGCGATGCTAGATATGCTTTTAACTGGGAGAGACAGTTTGAATTGGCACTTGATGGAGAGAGAGCTCGTGAATATCATGATGAGACACTTCCTCAAGATGTTTTTAAAGAGGCTGAGTTTTGTTCGATGTGCGGACCGAAATTTTGTTCATACAAGATAACTCAAACAATTATGGATAATCCGGAAGCAATTGAGCAAATTGCAAGAGAAGCTAAAGAAAAAGAAGCACGGACGGCTTAAAAAAAACAATTAATTGATATAGGATAATTTTTGTCTTATTTAATTGTGATATGCTTTCATCTTAAAAATATAGCATTACGGAAGCAAAATATTCTGCTTAGAAAGAAGCCAGCTTTTCTAAAGAAACTTCGTTTTGTACCATAGCGGTTAGCGGAGCTATTTTGGCTTTGCTAAGATGGAATTATAAAATTAATAAAAAGGAATAGATTAGAATGACTAAAGATATTGTAAATTCAGCACTATCAAAAGTTTTGTATCCGGGTTTTACTAAGGATATTGTAACTTTTGGTTTTGTTAATAGTATAGAGGTTAACGGTAGTGATGTTAGTTTTAACGTAGAGATTACTTCAAGCGCTCCTGAAGTTGCACAGCAAATCAAAGATGATGCAACTCGTGAGCTTAAAGCAGTAGGTGCGGCTAATATTACCGTAAATATTAAAGCTCCAAAAATGCCTGAAGCTCCAAAACCAAAGAGTAAAAATATTGCACCGCATATAAAAAACTTTTTGATGGTAAGTTCAGGAAAAGGCGGAGTCGGTAAATCTACAACATCTGTAAATATCGCTATTGCACTTGCCGCTCAAGGTAAAAAAGTAGGACTTTTGGATGCAGATATTTACGGTCCAAACATCCCTCGTATGATGGGTATTGCAGATTTAAAGCCTGAAGTTACAGGAAATAAAGTTCTTCCTATGAAAGCTTACGGTATTGAGGTTATGTCAATGGGCTCACTGATGGAACCGGGCCAGTCGCTTATGTGGCGCGGTGCTATGATTATGAAAGCAATTGAACAGTTCTTAAGAGATATTCTTTGGAGCGATTTGGATGTTTTGGTTATCGATATGCCTCCGGGAACGGGTGATGCACAACTTACTTTAGCTCAAAGTGTTCCTGTAACAGCAGGTCTTACCGTTACAACGCCTCAAAGTGTTTCTCTTGATGACTCTCGTCGTTCACTTGATATGTTTAGAAAGTTAAATATTCCAATTGCAGGAATCGTTGAAAACATGAGCGGATTTATCGCTCCGGACACCGGTGTAGAGTATGATATCTTTGGAAAAGGCACATCAGGACCTATGGCTAAAGAGTTTGATACAGAGATAATTGCTGAGATTCCTATCGAGCCGAGTATTAGAACAGGTGGAGATGAAGGTAAACCAATTACTTTTGTAAATCCGACTAGTGAGAGCGCAAAACGTTATATGAAAGCAGCAGAATCTATCTGGGCTACTATTGAAGCAGTAAATGCAAAAGGCGGAGCAAGTAATGAGAGTGTTCAGCCAACGACACCTCCAGGCGTATCTGCTTGCAGTACAAAACACTAGGTATATAAATATTAGATTGCTTCGTCACAAGCTCCTCGCAATGATTCTCATTGCGCGAGCTTCCTTAGAAGCCACAACAATCTTAAAAATTAAAACTCTTCACCGCTTTTAAACATATCAGGTGTAAATTCCACTATTTTATTTCTACCGGTATTTTTTGCTTCATAAAGAGCTGTATCTGCATATTTGATACATTTCCAAATAGTATCTCCGTCACTCGGAAATTTAGCCATACCTATGCTTATTGTTTTTTTCAATGCATCTCCCGTGCCGACATCAAATGAGAGTGCAGCAAAAGCAGAGTGAATTTTTTTAGCAACTTCCATAGCCCCTTCAGAATCTGCATTATGTAGCATAACTACAAACTCCTCTCCACCGTAACGAATTGCCAAGTCTGATTCGCGAATGCTGTTTTTTAATATTTTTGAGAGTGCGACAATTACTTTGTCTCCAACATCATGTCCGTAAGTGTCATTTACCATCTTAAAGAAGTCAACATCAAGCATCATTACCGTATATATATCTTTGTTTCTGCCTGCTTGACTCATAATTTTGTCTATAAATTCCTCTAAAAATCTTCTGTTGTATAATCCTGTCATACCGTCTCTAAGAGAAGTGTCTTTTAGTTTTTCCATAAGAATTTGACTCTCTATAACAGGTTTCGCAGCTTCAAGATAGTGCTTGATGCTTGATATATTTTTCTTCATAAGTTCAACTTCATTTATATCTTCAGATGTCATTGAAACAGTAAGCGAGACATCTTTATTTATAGAAAAAGGGATACAAACATAGTTTGAATTGAATGCCAAACAAGCTTGACACAAGTTCGGAAATTCTGTCGATATGGTGACGGTATTTGTTCTATGGGCTCTACACTCTAAAGCATTTTTATTTGTCTTTTCGTAACAAATCGTACTCTCTTCCGTTGAATATATGAGTTTTCTTTCCATAGTTACATTATTAACTTCATAAAAAGCAAAGTGTCCTACATGGTATTTTAATTTTAAAATATCGATTATTCTTGTATAGACCTCATTTTTAGAACCGTCATGCTCAATTGTTTTTTTAAATTTATATATATCCGATAATTCATTTATAATTGTTTTTGCTTCATGAAGCGGGTCGTTAGATAAAGCAGCGCCTTGCGGAATAAAAGTGGCTAGATTAAACTTTATATCTCCAAAAGTTTCTTGCATTTTGCTAAATAGAGAGTTCATCTGTTTTACTACATTTTTAGCATCTCCGCCTACTTTTGATACAAACTCATGAGTAAAATCTCCGCTGTATGCTTTTTTGATACCCTCTTGAAGATTTGAAAAAAGTTGCATATATGGAGTTACAAAGTAGTTCATTAATAATAAAACAATAAAAATAAACAGAAGATTTATTCCTAAAATTTTCAGCACTGTTACCATTCCGCTGTTTCTTGTTTCTGTAATATCAAACTGCATACTTATAACACCTAAAACTTCTCCCTTGTTTACGTTATGACAAGTTAAACAGTTTGCTACCGTGTTATCTGAAGTTGCTTTATAAGGTATTGTAACTCTAAGTTTCGTGCTGTTTGCGGTTTCGGTAATTTCTTCTACGGCTTCGCCTGTTTTTAAGACTTTTTCATCAATGGCATCTTTGGTGTTCTCTTTATCAAAACCGTCCCCATACTGTTTAATAACATTTTGACTTCTGATAAGTCTTAAGAACTCAACATTGCCGGTGCTTGATATTTGGTTTAAAAAGTACTCTCTTTTGTCCATTATACCATTAACCATATGTGCTGTTATGCCGTCTTTTACAATGTTGGCTGCCATTTCAGCTTTATCTGTAGCACTTTTTATACTGTACTCTCTAAAGTTAAGCGCAATATTCACTATGGTAGCTGCAGTAAGTCCTAAAAGCATAATTGTAACTACAAACATTAACTTTGATTTTGTTGTCATTATGAAATCACTTTGTTATAATTTAATTAAATTTAATCATAGCTAAGAAAATATAAATTTAATATGAAATAAGAATTAATTATTCAACAGTAACGCTTTTTGCTAAATTTCTAGGCATATCAACATCATTTCCTAATCTTATTGATATTTCTAAAGATAAAAGCTGCACGACTATCATCATTTCAAAAAATTCTAACATGTAGTCTCTGCACTCGGATATCTGAACAAAATCATCGGCTTTTTCAAACTCTATCTGGCTTATTGCACATATTGTAGAGTCTCTCGCGCTAAGTTCCTCTACGTTGCTTTTTGATTTTTCATAGTGAAGATGTTTTGGAAGCAGTGCAATAGTAAAAAGTTCAGGGTCAGCAAGTGCAATAGGACCGTGTTTCATCTCACCGGAAGGGTAACCTTCTGCATGAAGATATGAAATCTCTTTTAGTTTTAAAGCGCCCTCTAAAGCAAGCGGATAAAATATATCTCGACCTATAAAGAAAAAACCGTGTCCGTGAAGATATCTTTTAGATAATCTTTTAATACGTTCATGTAAATCATCATTTACTTTTACATGTGATGGAATTTCACGAAGCAGTGAAATTTGTTTTGCTATTTTATTGTCTTCTAATGAGTTTTTTAGTTTTGCTATGTATAAGGATAGCATCCAAAAAACAGTTATTTGAGTAGCAAACGCTTTTGTTGAAGCTACACCTTTTTCAATTCCTGCACGTGTAAGAATCGTTGCATCTGCTAATCTTACCATTGAGGAGTTATCAACGTTGCAAATAACTAAAGTTTTAAGTCCTGATGCTTTAGCCATCTTTAGTGCTTCAAGTGTATCTGCAGTCTCTCCGCTTTGAGAAATTACTATAAAAAGAGTATCACTGCTCATAACAGGTTCTCTATACCTAAATTCACTTGCAATTTCTAGTGATGTTTTTATTCTGGAGTAGCGTTCAAAAAGATATGAAGCACTCATTGCCGAATGATAAGATGTTCCGCATGCGCATAGTTTTATCTCACTTATCCCATCAAAAAGAGTTTTGTCAATTTCATCAAAAATTATCTCATTCTCGCTTAATCTTCCCATTAAAGTATCTGATATTACGTCGCTTTGTTCGTAAATCTCTTTTTCCATAAAAAATCTAAAACCGTTTTTCTGAGCAGAGAGTTTATTTTGTAAAAGTGTTAAAAATTTAGGCTCTTTTCTTTTTTTATCTTTGTCAAAAATTGCTATTTCGCTTGAAGTTATATATCCGTAATCGCCGTCTTCAAAGTAGTTGACATTTGTACAATGTCCGATAATAGGAGTATCCGAAGATGCAAAATATTTCTCATCTTCGGCATTTATGCCCACAAGCATAGGTGAACCCTGCTTCGCAAAAAATATAGCGTTTGGTTCTGCTTTTGTCACAAGCAAAATAGCATAAGCACCATGTAACTCTTTTACTGTTTTTGCAAAGGCTTCAAAAGGGTTGTTTGAAATTTTTAAATTTTTTTCAAACTGATGAACTATAACTTCGGTATCTGTTTGGCTTAAAAAGGTAATGCCGCTGCTTTGAAGCTCTTTTTTTAAAGTTGCGTAGTTTTCAATAATTCCGTTATGAACTACATAAGAGCTTTCCCCAAGATGCGGATGAGCGTTTAGCTCTGTGGGTTTTCCGTGCGTTGCCCATCTCGTATGTCCGATACCCACCGAAAAACCGTCTGTTTTAAAATCTTTTGTCTTTTCTTCAAGATTAACCAGTTTTCCAACCGCTTTGAAGTTTGAAAACTCTCCATTTTGTAAAACTGCTATTCCTGCCGAATCATAGCCGCGATACTCAAGCTCTTTAAGCCCGTCTAGTAAAATCTGTTTTGTGTTTTTTTTTCCTAAGTAGCCGACAATTCCGCACATTTTACTTACCTTTGTTGTGAGTACTCTTTGTTAGTAGTTCAAAAATTTTATCGACATTATTGCATATATCGTTTTGTTTTTCGATTAAGAAGCTATCTCTTACTTTATGTTTTGAACTATGAATTTTTGCCGTTACTATATTTATGCCTAACTCCTCAAAACACTCCATTATATAGGCTAGAAGACCTTTTTGGTTTTGTGTATTTACATTTACTTCTGCATGTGTGAGTGAGTGTTCACAATCAATATGAATTTCATGCCTATGAATATTTACCTCTTTTAGTTGCACATGTTTGCTCATGTCAAAAGCATTATTTATAATATTTTCTATATCAGCGGCTTCATCGCCTTCTACATGTTCAATAAACTCTATTTTAAAATATTTAACACCGTCAAAAAGGGTAAAAATCTCCATAGAAGCTACGTCGAGGTGGCTTAATCTTGCCAAAAGATAGCCGATGTTTAATTGGATTTTTCTATAAATCTCTATCGTTAGAGAACTTTTTGTATCTATTGAGTATAGATACTCTTTTGTTTGCGTTGCTTTTTTTGCAATTTCAATAGTGTCAAGAGGCGTATGCTTAAAAAAGAATAGATTTGATTCTACTCTAAGCAATTTGCTTTGTATCACTTTTGGCAACTTTATAAATTCAGGATGTCTCTGAATGCGTTTTTCAATATTTATTCTTTTTGTCGCATCGGTAATTCTTCCGAAATTTTCAGCTACTTCAAGTGCATTTACATAGAGTTCTCTAAGAAGTTTAGAATTAAAAGATGTATATACATTGTCTCCAACACCGTTAATATCTGCGTATGTAAGCACATAAAGAAGTTTTAGATTTGTTACGTCTTCAACGTTTGACATAAATTTATATAGTGTTTTTTCATTGTGGATGTTTTGTTTAAAAGCAACATTGCTCATAGTTACATGTTGTTTAACTAAAGTTACGCATCGCTCAATCTCTTCATCTTTTAGTTTCATTTTTTTTACAAACGGAACTATCAGTTTTGCACCTACTTCGCTGTGGTCTTGAACTCGCCCTTTTCCGGTATCGTGAAAGAGAGTTACTATTTTTAAAAGTAGTTTTTCATCAGGGCTAAACTCGTCATAAAGCTTTTTAATAAACGGCTCTTCAATGTTTTCAAGCGCTTCAACGCATCTGATAGAGTGAATATCTACGGGATAGTGATGGTATCCGTCAAACTGCGGTAGATGAAGAACCTTTTTAAAATTATGAAACAGATGATGTAGAATTCCGGCATCGTAAAATAGTTTTAAAAAGCAGTACATGTGCTGTTTTTTAAAAAGCTCTTTTAAAAGTGAGTATGTTTTTGTCTGAAGAGGATAAGATATCTTTGTATATGTCAGTTGATTTAAAAATCCTGCATCAAAATGGTAAAACTTATCAGGAAGTGATACTAAAATTTCCAAAAGCTTGTTTAATTGTAAAATAGGAAGATTATAGGATGCATAAATTCTTTCGTTTAATTCATATATGCCTCTGCTCAATCGATTGTGTCTGAATTTGCCGACGTTAGACATGTCAATAATGTAAGGTCTGACCATTTTTTTAACAAAAATCTGTGTAAAGTTGCTGATTCTCCACTGTGCTTCAAGAACTTTTGTAACCATTTTTTGCTCATTTGCAAATCCAAGCATTCGGCTGACTTCGGGAATGTGTTCCAGTAAAAGTCTGTCCTCTTGCTTGTTTGTTATGAGGTGAAGAGCGCTTCTTACGCGAAAGAGAAGCTCAAGTGCCGCTCTATACTCTTTGTACTCATCATCCGCATACAGAGTGCCTGTTAAGTCCTTTAGGCTTGTAACTCCGTAGATAGTTTGAGCAATCCAAAATATAAAGTTGGAGTCTCTAAGTCCGCCTACACTCTCTTTTATGTTTGGCTGCATTGATGGCGGAAATTTTTTGCGTCTTATTTGTGCTTCTTCTACCTTTGCTAAAATAAACTCTTTTTGGTTGTGAAGACGTATCTTCGTAAGCTCTTTTGTCGTTGCATGCCATGTAAAGTTAGAACCTGTTACGAATCTTGCTTCCATAAGAGATGTTCTTATGGTTATGTCCTCGTTACTTGCGGCAAAAAGGTCGTTTACCTGATGAACTCTGTGTCCTAGCTTTAATCCTGCATCAAGTGCCAAATAAAAAAACTTCTCGATTATAAGCTCACTGTTAAATCCGTCAACTTTTTCATAAACTATAAGTAAATCTATATCGCTGTGAACACATAGCTGCTCTCGTCCGTAGCTTCCAAGCGCAACTATGGCTATGGGTATAGAAGTTCTCATCGGCAGATAATTACCAAATACCCGTCTTAAAACAGTCTTATACATAAGTGATATTATCGAGTCTAGCTGCTTTGTATGACGTACTAAAAAGTCTTTGCCTTGATTTTTTTTAAATAAGGTATTTAGAGAAAGTTTATATTCGTGTATAAAAGCTTTAAAGAGTTTTGAGAGTTCGAAGTCGCTACCGTTTTTTTCTATAATATCTTCAATTTGCAGTACTAAATCCAAAGGAAATATCCTATATTTTTTCTACTATTATAGTGTAATTACTCAAATTTGCTATAATCGCTTAGATTAAAAAACAAGCACACAGGATAAAAAATGACGATAACTAAAAAAGTGACGTTTATAGCGAAAAAAGACGGAATTAAAAAAATGAAAGAGCTTTTAACAGCTATGGTTAAACCATCTAAAGCGGAAGACGGATGTATATTTTATGATATTTTTCAGTGCAAAGATAGACCTGAAAAATTTTTTGCGGTTGAGACATGGAGAGACGAAGCGGCACTTGAGGGACACAAAACAACCGCTCACTACGCTGTTTATAAGTCTTCTTACGAGCCATATTGCGAAGATAAATACAGCGATGAGCTAGAGGTTTTGGGGTAAGAGTTAAAAGCTGAGGTATATTTACAAGTGAGTATCTCTTTATTGAGATTTTCTTTTTCCTATCCATACCACTACTAAACCTATTGAGATAAAAAATATACCTTCTATAAGCACTAAAGGTGCAAAAGCTCTTGTAGAAGCATCTGAGGCTATATCTATATAGCCTACAATGGTATAAATAAGCGCTATAAAAGAGATACCCCATCCTGCTAATTTAACTATATTTTTATTGTGGTTAATGGACATTTTTAAAATCCTTTTTCGTTATTTGTGTTTACCAATATGTAATATTAGCACACATCAGTTGTGTTTTTTGCATCACCAAAATAAAACATGTGATATAATCTTCAAAAACTTGACGAGGTGTATGATGGAAAAAATATTGTTATTTACTTTGTGTCTTGCTTCAATTGTGATGGCAGATGTACAAAAAGATAGTGTAGCAAAACAGGCAAAGAAAATTGCTACAGAGTTACAATCTTATCTACCGTATCGTATTGATGATTTAACAATCATTCATTCGGCAATTAGTAATGATAATGTCGTAACGATATTAAAAAGTATAGATATGGCAACTTTTGCAACAAGAGTTCTCAAGAAACAATATGAAGATATCACCGAGAATGAAAAAAAAGAGGTATTTGAATATATAAAAAAATCTTTTACAGATAAACAAGTTGATGCTATCGGTGCTTGTAGCGATATACAATCAAGAAAAGGCATCGATGCAGGAGTAGTAATGTTTTATAAGTATTTTATTGAAAATTCATCTAAAACTATAGTCGAAATAGCTGTAGATAAAAAAACTTGTAAAGATATAGATAAGAAACCGCTTTTTTAGGGAGTATTCACTATTTCGTGTCTTGTATTTAAATGAGGTTGAGCATACTTCTTGCAATGACTCTCCTCTATCAAACGGCGGCAAAAGTCAAACTCAGTTTTATCCGCCCACTCTCTTGAGAAAAAAATCCCTACATGTAAAGATTTGCAAAAGAAAAATAGCGATAAGAAAATGCCTGCATACGGACGCACTACGCCCTAAAAGGCAAAACTAAAAATAAAAAAGTGTTTGTGTGAAAAAAATTACAGCAGGTGCAGCAGAAGGAGAGAGAGGTTTAAAGAGTGGTTACTCATCGTGGATTTTGAAATTGGTACAGATTAATTTTTTTTGTGCAACTGATTAAAGGTTTTGAGATAACGGTTGATTTCACCTGCATTTTTGAGCGGAGCTGAAAAATGTCAGGTGCAATGATTTATTATATATTTGTTTATATATTCTAATTTTTTCAACTCTAAATATAAATTTATATGTACTTATTGTTATTTTATTGCATTAAAAATATCTAATAAGTCTTGTATTGCAGAAGGCTTTCTATCTAGAGCGATATCAACATAAGCTTGCTTTACTCTCAAAGCATCCCCTTTTAAAACATCAGCACATACTTTAGTGAATATTAGCTTCCCTTGAAAATTGTTTATCCATTCATCAGAGTCCAACATTTTGACTAAGTTTTCTTCTTCTTTATTTAACCATTCTGATATTTTACTTGTATCAAGCTCATTTGAAAGAGAATTTAAATTAGTTTGTACTCCCTCTATAATTTCTTTCTTTATTTCGTTAATTGTTTTTACTTCAACTTTCTTTACTTTAGGATGCTTCAAGTGATAATTGAGGCTTAGGTAATCTTTGGCATTTTTAAAAAGATTAAAATTGATTGATTCTTTGGCAATCCTTTTTGTTTCATTTTTTATATATTCAATTGTTAAAGTGGGATTCATTCTAGTCAAATAAAGCTGTTCAGCAACCATAAAAAGAACTTCTTCATCCAAAAAATAGTTTTCTATGTGTCTTCTTTTAAGACATTTTACACGCCCACTTTTTTCTATTACATCGATTTGATTATTATCTAATCCATCTCTATCTCTAATCATAAAAATATCAATGCCAAAAATAGTATTACGTATTTGCTCTTCAATTTTATTCAAAGTCATTAAGTTTAACACTGACCCAATAGGTGTTATTTTCAATTCCTTATCAATTGTTTGAGAAATTGTATGATATGTAAGTCTGTCAATACTTGAATTTTCTCCTTCAATAAATACTAACTTTTTACCCACAGCAAAAAGACCTAAGTTTTGTCCAATTAATTGAACGACTTCATGGTGGCTATGATTTAAATCACTCAAGCGATGAGCTTGATTTGCTCCCGTTTGAACCGAATCAATAAAAAAAACATTACCTGTTGAATAGTAGGTTGATATTAAATCAGCTGAATGTGTTAAAAATATGAATTGATTAGTATGTTCCCCAATTGCTTTAAGTGCTTCAATTAATTTAAATGTTAAAGTAGGATGCAAATGTAGTTCTGGTTCATCAACAAGAATTATTGAATGTTTAATTTCTTTTCTTGCAACATCAAACAGCACTTTAATAACTTCCTGCTCACCTGAACTTAGAGACCTGAAATTTAAAGTTTGTCCTGACTCATCTTGATATTGAAACTCTTTAGGTTGAGCTGGGTCAATATCTAATAATTTTTTCCCAGGCAATAAATCTTCAAATATATTTTTATATTTTTCAAGTGGGTCAGGATTTCTTTTAATAATATCTTCTCCAGTAGAAGGATTCTTTTTTAATTCATCTGCAAGTTTCTTATCTCTTGATGCAGACTTTTGATGAATATAATTAACAAAATCTTGCCACCTATTTGAAAAAGGATTGAAATAAAAATTACTCGGTGACTCAGTATCATCCGGATCTCCTCCAAGCCAATTTACTGGATTATATTTAAGAGTTTGAATACTTCTACTTGAATCAATTTGAACTAAAGAACCTACATACCTTCCAGAACCATATTTTCTACTATTAATATAATTATTTAATAATTGATTGGGTTGTCCTTTTTTTACTTCAAGATGTAATCCATTAAAATATTTAGGGTCTTCTTCTTCTTTTCTTGATGCTTCAATAACCATATCCATTATTGGAGTACTCTGTAAACTTTGAACAATGGCTTGCTTTAATCGAGTTTTCCCAGAACCATTTGCTCCTGCGATAATTACAATTTCACCAAGATTATTAAGTTCAAGGTTTTTTATTGGTTTAAAGTCTGTTATTTTTAGTGATTTAATTTTCATATAATTTTATCCTTTTTTAGATTATGTATAACGTTTGAATATAGCCAATAAATTACTGCTAGGTAATTTATTAGTGTTGGGTTTATGACTTTATACTTTTCTGCTTAGCCCTAATAATAACATAGAATCACCATCAATATATTTTGTTTCAGTTATGAATTTTGGATTATCATACATGTCTATTAAACTTTTTGAACTGAAACTATTCCAATCAGGTATATTTGGATTGTAATCAGGATTTTCTCTCTTAATAGTATAAGAGCTATCAGAAAATTTTGCTTTAATGTTGCTAATTCGTTCAGTTGAAAACAACAATCGAGCTATTATCTCTATTTCCTCATCATCCTTCATATCAAAGTATATGCTAGACACATCTTCATTAATAATCAAATATTCTATTTTACAATCAATAGATGGTTCTATTAATTTAAAAGATACACCCATTGCTTCACCAAATTTATAACCAAGAAATTTACAAGCTTGCTTCGACAATGGAAAAGCATTATTTAATAGTTTTACTTTAAGGTGGACTTCTCTGTTATTATATTTTTGTGGCAAAAGGTGAAATTTTTCTAACAAGTGCATTGATGTTTTCATTGGGTCATCATTTTGGGCGGATTGTGTTTCGGTTAAAATAGAACTTAGTCTATTTTTTATTTTTCCAACAATATCTTGCGGGTCACGAAAAGAATCTACTGTATGTTTTTCTTTTAATAATTCTTTAAAATTATTTAACTGTTCATGCTTGTATCCATAGTCAATATGAATTGGATTAACTAAAGCATTTTTTTCATCAATTAAGTAAATTAATATTTCTTTATCAAGTTCTACTGCTTTTTCATATTCAAGTTGAGTATATGATTTAGTTGAATTAGGTTCTATACTTCCAAGGCGTTGAGCAATTATACCGACATAAATATCTGATCTTTTTACTTCATTAATACATGTTTCAAGTGGTGTTTCTTTTCGTGCTCCAAACTGTTCCATCCCAAGTACATTAACATCGTATTGTGATAACAATTGCCAAATCTCTTTACGATATTCTTCTAAATCTATAAAAGTTGATGAAATAAAAACATTTTTCTTCATTTTATATTTTTCCTTTTTTACATCCAACTATTTATTAGTAGTACATTATATACATGTAAGCTACAAAACTACTTAATATCCTATCATTAAAAGTGTAATACTATTAAAGTGTGTTATATATGCTAAACAAGGGGATTTAAAGATTTTTGTATAGATATCAAGCAAAAATCGTAATAGTTTAGCAAAATGACAAATATATCAGGAGTGTACTATGACTAAAAAATTACTTGATATTTGCTAAATAAACAAATGCTCCTAGCAATGACGGTCACTGCGAACACAGAGGGAGCAATCTAAAAAAAGTTATGAAAAAGCCTATTGTAAAATATAGACTCTTTACAAAAAAACCAAATCATTATACTATTACCGCAAAAAAACACAATAGAAAAACATTATTTAGGAAAAGAAAATATGCAATATTTAATGGCGATAGATGCAGGAACGGGAAGTATAAGAGCCGTAATTTTTGATACTTTGGGCAATCAGATAAGTGTTGCTCAGCAGGAGTGGACGCACCTTGAAGAAGATGGCGTGCCAAACTCCATGAACTTTGATTTTGATGCAAACTGGCTCCTTACATGTAAGTGCATAAGAGAATCTTTAGAGGCGGCAAACCTGCGCGGCGAGGATATTTTAGCTCTTAGTGCGACGAGTATGCGTGAGGGGATTGTGCTTTATGACAAAGAGGGCAGGGAGCTTTGGGCGGTTGCAAATGTCGATGCTAGAGCTTCTGATGAAGTAAGATATCTAAAAGAAAATTTTGTCGGAATCGAAGAAGAGTTTTACAGCGAGTCCGGGCAGACTTTTGCACTTGGAGCGATTCCGCGTATCATGTGGTTAAAAAACAACAGACCTGACATGTATGAGAGAGTTGCGAAAATCTCTATGATAGGAGATTGGATACTATACAAGCTTTGCAAAGTTATCGCAACGGATCCGAGTAACGGTGGAACTACGGGGATATTTTCGCTGAAAAACCGTAACTGGGTAAGTGACATGTCAAAGAGAGTAGGGCTTAAAGACGATATATTTGGCGAAGTTTTAGAGGTTGGAACACTTATGGGAAGTGTATCGAAAGAGGCTTCATTACAAACGACTTTATCTACATGTACAAAAGTTGTGATGGGCGGCGGCGATGTTCAGCTCGGATGTGCAGGTTTGGGTGTTGTTGATGTCGGTCAGGTTGCAATATTAGGCGGCTCGTTTTGGCAACAGGTCGTAAATATAGACAAAAACACGCTTCCGCCATCAGATATGAACATAAGAGTAAATCCACATGTAATCTCTTCTCAGTCTCAAGCCGAAGGCATCACGTTTTTCAGCGGTCTTGTTATGCGCTGGTTTAGAGACGCTTTTTGCGACATGGAAAAGTTGGAAGCAAAAGAGAGAGGAGTTGATGTTTATGCTGTTTTGGAAGAAAAAGCCTCAAAAGTGCCGGTCGGTTCTTATGGGATTTTACCCATTTTTTCAGACTCCATGAAGTACTCAAAATGGTACCACGCGGCTCCTAGTTTTTTAAACCTAAGCATAAATCCTTCTACATGTAACAGAGCGTCAATGTTTAGAAGTCTGCAGGAAAATGCGGCAATAGTCTCATCCATAAATCTTGACAAGATTAAAGAGTTTGCAGATATAAAAATTGACGAAATTGTTTTTGCAGGCGGGGCAAGCAAGGGTGCGCTTTGGTCTCAAATATTAGCTGATGTTACGGGGTGCAGTGTAAAAATCCCTCGTGTCACGGAAGCAACTGCACTAGGCGGAGCAATGGCGGCTGCCGTGGGTGTCGGAATCTATAAAGACATAGCAGACGCAGCAAAAAAAATAGTAGTTTGGGATAAAGTTTATAAGCCAAATTTAGAGAATAAAAAAGTTTATGATGAGATAAAAATTAAGTTTGAAAAAGCATACGAAGTGCAATTAAAGTTAGTAGATGATAATATTACGACTTCAATGTGGAAGGCACCCGGCCTATAGGTCAAAATTAAGGGGTGTTTTTCAAACTAGTTTGCGAGGCGATAGTCTTGCGGGCTGATAATAACTCAAGGAAATATATGTATCTTTTTACAAGTGAAGTAGTAAGTCCGGGACATCCAGATAAATGTGCGGATATCATCGCAGACAGTATAGTCGATAAACTAATTATCGGAGACCCAAAATCAAGAGTCGCTTCAGAGGTTTTTGTAGCGGGAAAACATATAGTTATAGGTGGCGAAGTTACCTCAAAAACTAGAGTTACAACGGAAGATTATAAAAAAATCGTTCATGACGCTCTTGTAAACATAGGCTATGACGGAAATCCTTACTTTACGAGAGAAGAGTGTCTGCACCCTGAAGACGTAGAACTTCAAGTGCTTTTAAATGCACAGTCTCCGGATATTAATCAAGGGGTTGACCAAGAAGACGGCGAGACGGGAGCGGGTGATCAGGGGATTATGTTTGGATATGCAGACATAGAAACTGGGAACTATATGCCAAGTGCCATAACTTATGCCAGAGTATTGATGGAAAAAGTTTACAACTTTGCAAAAGCAAATCCTTCAAAATTGGGTGTTGACATTAAAACTCAAGTAACTATGGATTACGGTAAAAAAGAGAACTTTGAAAACTGCAAACCGCAGAAAATCCACACTATCGTAGTATCTGCTCCATGTGTAAATACTATGGATATCAACACGGTTAGAAAATTAATCGGCGAGTTAATAGATGATGCAGGACTTCCTAGTGAGCTTTACGACAAAAATGACTGCATTATCCATATTAACCCGACAGGTAAGTATGTATCACACTCATCACTGCACGATTCTGGGCTGACGGGTAGAAAACTTATAGTTGACAGCTTTGGCGGTTATGCACCAATCGGGGGCGGAGCGCAAAGTTCTAAAGATTATACAAAGGTTGACAGAAGCGGACTTTATGCGGCTAGATGGATTGCAAAACATATAGTAGCATCAGGACTTTCTAAAAAAGCGCTTGTTCAGATATCTTATGCGATAGGCGTAGCTCGTCCTACCTCTGTTGCGGTTGATACTTACGGTACTGTAATTAGCGGCTTAGATGATGATAAACTTTCAGAATTTGTACTAAATAATTTCTCTTTGACACCAAACTGGATAACACGCAAGTTTCACTTAGACAAGCCTTCAAAAGAGACGTTTTTATACGCAGACGTTGCGGCTCGCGGACAAGTGGGACAGAGTGATTATCCTTGGGAAAAGTTAGACGAGTTAGATAAATTTGAGGCGTTAAAATAGAGATGAATTTAAAAAAAAGAATTTTAGACGGCAAAAGAGTAAGTTCTGATGAAGCGCTTGCTCTTTATGATATGGATTTTTTTGAACTTGGTGATTTGGCTGATAGTATCAGACAGAAAAAACATGGCAAAAAAACATACTACAATATAAACCGCCATATAAATCCGACAAACGTTTGTGCGGATGTCTGTAAGTTTTGTGCTTACAGTGCTACTAGAAAAAATCCAAACCAATATACAATGACGCACGAAGAGATAATGAATATCGTAAAAGATATAGATTCTCGCGGTGCAAAAGAGGTTCATATCGTCTCAGCTCATAATCCAAATACGGGTTTGGAGTGGTACTTGGAGATTTTCAAAAAAATCAAAACTGCTTATCCTCATCTACATGTAAAAGCTTTGACTGCCGCAGAGGTTGATTTTTTATCTCGTGAGTACGGCAAAAGTTATGATGAAATTCTTGATTTGATGGTTCAAAACGGTGTTGACTCAATGCCAGGAGGCGGAGCTGAAATCTTTGATGAGAAGGTAAGAGACTATATCTGTAAAGGTAAAGTAACATCGTCACAATGGTTGGAAATACATGAGAAATGGCACTCTAGGGGCAAAAAAAGCAACGTTACCATGCTTTTTGGACATGTAGAAAATAGAGCAAACCGAATAGACCACATGATGAGAATTAGAGAACTTCAAGACAAGACGGGCGGTTTTAACTGCTTTATTCCGCTTGTTTATCAAACGCAGAACAACTACTTAAATATAAAAGAGCCTATAACGGCAAATGAGATTTTAAAAACCATGGCAATCAGTCGCATTGTTTTGGATAATGTACCCAATCTTAAAGCTTACTGGGTAACTTCTACCGTAAATCTTGCTCTTGTTGCTCAAGAATTCGGTGCAAATGATTTAGACGGAACAATAGAAAAAGAGTCTATAAATTCTGCGGCAGGAGCTAAAAGTGCAAACGGCGTAAAACTTGAAGATTTTAGAGCACTTATAAAAAACAGCGGATTCATACCCGTAGAGAGAGACAGTTTATATAACGAAATATAGTTAAAGGGCAAAATTGGGTATATTTGCAAAAGAGACAAAACTAACATTTATCTACATTGTTTTAGCATTTTTATTCTCTGTCGCAATAAGGATGATTTGGCTTTATCAGTTTGCAGGCTATGAGCCTTTTATATTTAACTCTCAGTTTATGATAAATACAAATGACGGTTACTACTGGGCAGAGGGTGCTAGAGATATTTTAGCTGGATTCTCCCAATCAAACGATCTCTCTGCAGTAGGTGCTGCCGCTTCAGAGTTGAGTGCCTTTTTTGTTAAAGTTTTGCCGTTTTCTTTTGAGAGCATAATCTTATATATGCCTGTATTTCTAGGTTCGCTTATCGTTATACCTATAATACTGATAGGCAAAAGCTTAGAGAATTTAGAACTTGGCTTTATCGCCGCACTTCTTTCAAGCATAGCATGGAGCTACTACAACAGAACAATGGTCGGATATTTTGACACCGACATGTTAAATATAGTATTGCCGATGTTTTTGCTTTGGTCGATTATTTGGGCTATAAAGACAAATGAAGATAAGTATCTCATCATTACCGCGATTGATATTTTAATCTATAGATGGTGGTACCCGCAGAGCTACTCGCTTGAGCTTATGCTTTTTGGATTTATACTTTTTTATACGCTTTTTTTTGATAGAAAAAATCTTTACAACTATAAATTTTTGGCAATTATGATGTTAGCTATGTTAAATATTGACGGATATGTAAGATTTTTTTCCGTTTTTGCTGTTTTTTACATGTACAAACAGAAGAGATTTGATAGATATGTTTATTATATTTTGGCTATATCAGTAGTTCTGTTTTTTGTTTCAGGCGGATTTGCTCCTATTTGGATGCAGTTAAAAGGATACGTATTTAAAGATGCCGTAAGTACAAGCACAGATGGTATGGGACTCCATTTTTATTCTGTTATGCAGACGGTAAGAGAAGCGGGACATATTCCCTTTGAGATGTTTGCAAACAGAATTAGCGGACATGTAGTTACATTTGTTTTATCGGTAATCGGGTTTATATATTTATCGTATAGACATAAAATAATGCTTTTTGCCCTGCCGATGCTCGGACTCGGATTTTTAGCTTCGGTTGGAGGTCTTAGATTTACCATTTATGCGGTTCCGGTCTTATCGTTTGGAATTGCATTTTTAATCACTGAAGCGGCAAGATATATGCCAAATTATAGGCTGAAATTTTTATTTATAGTGGTTCTTACATTAGCAATCTTGTACCCAAATTATAAACATGTTCTGGATTATAAAGTTCCTACCGTATTTAATGCAGATGAGGTAAAAGTGCTAGATGAGCTAAAAGGCGTAGCGCAAAGGGAAGATTATGTTATTTCTTGGTGGGATTACGGATATCCGATTAGATATTACAGTGATGTTAAAACGCTGATAGACGGCGGAAAACATGATGGAAGCGTTAATTTTCCGGTAAGTTTTATGCTTACAAATCCTCAGGATGTTTCTGCAAAAATGGCAAGGCTTGATGTAGAATATACGGAAAATGGATTTATAAAAATTGATACAAATTTATCAAATATTGAAAAAATGACCAAAGAGTACGGTTTTAAGGATACAAACGATTTTTTACTCTCTTTGCAAACAGATTTAAAACTTCCGAAAAAAACAAGAGATATCTATTTTTATCTTCCTTATAGAATGTTAGATATTTATCCAGTCGTGGGTACTTTTTCAAATATAGATTTAATGAATGGAGATATGAAAAATCAACCTCTGTTTTATGCTACAAAAATGTTTAAGCAGAATGAAAATATTTTAAATCTTGGGCAGGGGATTTTGTTTGATTTACAAAGCCAAATTTTGACTATAGGAAATCAAAAAACATCTATTAAAAGATTTATACAGACTTCATACGATAAAAATATGAAGCTTCATAAAGAGCTAAAAATATCAAATCCAGATGCAGATGTAACCATCATTTACATGTCAAACTACAATACTTTTTTAGTTCTTGATGAGAAAGCTTATAGCTCTTTATATATACAGCTTATGGCTTTGGAAGAGTATGACAAATCACTCTTTGAAGAAGTTATATTAACTCCACATGTAAAAGTTTATAAATTAAAAATTTAATATTTTTTATGGCGTGATTGGATAGAATTATAAATTACAATTCATTAAGGTTAAAAAATGCCAAAAGAGAACACAAAAATTAGAAAATGTCTTTTCCCTGCTGCAGGATACGGAACAAGATTTCTCCCTGCTACTAAAGCTATTCCAAAAGAGATGCTCCCTATACTGACAAAACCACTCTTACAATACGGTGTGGAAGAAGCTAGAGAAGCAGGAATAAACACTATGGCGATAGTGACGGGTCGTGGAAAAAGAGCGATTGAAGACCACTTTGATAGATCATATGAGCTTGAGCATCAGATAAATGGAACTTCAAAAGAGATACTCATGAAAGAGATACGCGATATTGTGAAAAATTGTACAATTGCTTACACGAGACAAGTTGAAATGAAAGGTTTAGGTCATGCTATTTTGACCGGTGAGCCGTTAATAGGAGATGAACCGTTTGCAGTTATTTTGGCAGATGACTTGTGCGATAACGATGGCGAATCTGTTTTATCTCAGATGGTTAAACTGTATGATAAATATAAGTGTTCAATCGTAGCCGTTGAAGAGATAGAGCCCGAGGATAGCAACAAATACGGTGTTATAGCAGGAAATGTAGAAGAAGAGGGTGTGATAAGGGTTACAGATATGGTAGAAAAACCGGAACCAAAAGATGCACCTTCAAATTTGGCAATTATCGGCAGATATATTTTAACGCCTGATATTTTTGATATCATCAGAGAGACTAAACCGGGTAAAGGCGGGGAGATTCAGATTACCGATGCGCTTTTAACTCAGGCAAAAGAGGGCAGAGTTCTTGCATATAAGTTTCAAGGCAAAAGATTTGACTGCGGGAGTGTAGATGGGTTTGTAGAAGCTACAAATTTTTTCTACAATAAAACTAAAGAATAGCGATGCAATATCAACACAACTTTAACCCTACTATATCGGATGAGGATGTTTTTGGCGAAATAGTAAAAGAGAAAGATTTTATAGGTTACTATAATCTCGTATTTGGAGATACCTTAAAATACAAAGAGTATGCTTCACATGTAGTGCAAAAAAATATAGTCGTAATCGGTATAGGCGGCAGTACACTTGGTACTTACGCAATATATAAATTTTTAAAACACTCTAAAAAATTTAGTAAAAAACTCTATTTTTTAGAAACGACAGACCCGATTGATATAAAATCAAAAGTAGAAAATATTGATTTAAATGACACTCTTTTTATCGTTATATCAAAATCAGGCACTACTATTGAGACCGTTTCTATTTTTAAATATATCAACTCTTTGGTTAAGTGCGATAAAAATAATACGGTAGTTATTACAGAGAGCGACTCTAAATTAAACGAATATGCAAAAGCTAACGATATACAAAGTTTTGAAATACCAAAGAACGTTGGTGGAAGATTTTCTGTTTTTAGTGCGGTCGGTCTGCTCCCTTTAGCAATTGTCGGCATGGATATAGATGGGCTTTTAAGCGGTGCAAAAGAGGTGTATGACTCATTTTTCGATAAAAAAGATGTGTATGACAGAGTGCTTAAAAAAGCAAGATTTTTTGTGGAGTATAAAAATCGTTTTAATATAAACGTAATCTTCTCCTACTCTTCAAGACTAGACGGTTTTAACAAATGGTATATTCAGCTTTGGGGAGAGAGTTTAGGTAAAGTGGATATAAACAGCTCCAGACAGGGACTTACTCCAATCGGAATTATAGGTCCGATTGATCAGCACTCTTTTTTACAGCTTATTGTCGAGGGAACAAGAGATAAAACGGTTACCGTTATAAAGGTTGAGGATTTTGACAATCATTTAAAAATTCCGCCTGTAAAACTCGAAGGTCTTGGTGAGCTTGATTATCTTGATAATATAGAGTTCTCTTCGCTTATCAACAAACAAGCTGATGCAACGATAGAATCGATACATAATCTGAGTGATATCCCGTGTGACGTAATAACAATAGATAGTGTAAGTGAAAAAAGTATAGCTAGTCTTATGTACGAGTATGAACTATTAACTTCGATTTGTGCTAAATTTATGTACATAAATGCTTATGACCAACCTGGTGTTGAAGCAGGAAAAGTCATTCTAAAACAGAAGTTGGAGAGTAACAAGTAAAAAGATATGGGCGCAGATAGAAGAATATTAAATTTTTTAGTAATTATAGCGCTCTCCTTTATCACTTTTTGGTGGACTTTTTTTATATTTCATACGCCATTTGATATAAAATTGGTCCTTATCGTAATAGTAGTTCGTACTTTATCATCATTTTTCATATTTAGCGACTACTCTCTTTCATGGTCTAAAGCTTCTCAAAAAACGTTTCTTATAAAAAGTTTTGTGTATATATCCGCATTTTTAATCTATATGCCTTTTTTTTACACAAAGGTAAGAATTGCATTTTTGGCATCTGAGCTATTTTTATATCTGTTTTGTATAAATTTTATTATGTATTTGTATTACTATTTAATAAATAAAAGTCATATAACAAAGACAAAATCGGTTGTTATCTACGGTGCAGGAAGAGCAGGAATAAGGCTTGAATCAGAGTTTGCAAACAGTGAATACAAAGTTAAATATTTTGTAGATGACGATAAAATAATCCAAAACCGCTCAATCGATTCTATACATGTACTTTCAAAAGATAAGCTAAAAGATAAGATAGGCGATGATAAATTTGATTTATTGGTTATTGCAATGCCATCAGCAAGCAAAAACAGAGTAAAAGAGATATATGATAGTCTATCCAAATATTTCAGAATAATTCAGATATTACCTTCTCTTGAAAAAATTTTAGAAAATAAAAATTTTGCACAGCAGCTAAAAAATATATCGGTAGAAGATTTGCTTGCACGTCATCCGCAAGATTTGGATAAAAATAAAATTTCCTCTTTTATAAAAAACAAAACAGTACTTGTTACCGGCGCAGGTGGAAGTGTAGGAAGTGAAATTTGTCGTCAATGCGAAAAATACGGAGCCAAAACATTAATACTTTTAGACCATAGCGAATATAATCTTTATGCTATCGGGGAAGAGATACAAAAGATAAAAATAGTGCAGGTTTTGCAAAGTGTCGTAAACAAAGAACTGCTAGAAGAAACATTTAAAATACATAAACCTCAAATCGTAATACATGCTGCGGCATATAAGCATGTTCCGTTAGTCGAGACAAATATAGAAGAAGCAATCATAAACAACATTCTTGGGACAAAGAATGTTATTGATGCGGCTATAACATATGGTGTAGAAAAATTTGTAATGATTTCTACCGACAAGGCTGTTAGACCAACGAGCGTGATGGGAGCCACAAAGAGAGTTTGTGAGCTTTATGCCCAAAACGTAGTTTCTTTAAAAACAGATATAGTAGCAGTCAGATTTGGAAATGTTCTAGGAAGTAGCGGAAGTGTTATACCTAAATTTAAATATCAGATAGAACAGGGACAAAACGTAACCGTAACACATCCTGACATTACTAGATACTTTATGCTTATTCCGGAAGCTTGCGAACTTGTGCTTCAAGCAGGAGCGATAGCAACTGCAGGCGAGATATATATACTGGACATGGGTGAGCCTGTTAAAATAGTGGATTTGGCTAAAAAAATGATTGAGCTTAGTAAAAGAGAAGATATAAAGATAGAGTTTACAGGACTTCGTGCAGGTGAAAAACTCTATGAAGAGCTGTTAATAGACAAAAGTGACGCAAAAACAGATTATGATTCTATAACAGTTGCAAAGCCTACAAAGTATGATATAGATAAATTAAACAGAGATATTGAGGAACTGCTTTTTTGCGAGGATAAACTAGCTAAACTCAAAGAAATTGTTCCTGAGTTTAGCCGTTAAAAATATGTTAGGCTATATAATGTCCTACAAATTTACTCATATTGTTCATGATTTCACCGCCTTTTCTAAAACTAAGACCGCATGCTTCATAGGCGAAGAAAACACCTGCTTGGTATTTTGCACCGCTGCTGTCAGTGTTTAGTTCTACATACTCCTGATAAACTTTTTTATGATTATCATAAGGACCGCTCACTTGAGTAATAAGGTCTCCGTTTGAGTCAATTATCGCTACATTAGCACCCTCTCTGCCAAAAACAGGTTTTTGAACATGCTTGATTCCTTTAAGAGGTTCAAAAGAAGTTTTTAAAAGATACGGCGAATCAGGAAACAAATCATATAAAATTTTCAACATTCCCTTAGACTGAAAAAGTAAGGTATATGCAGGATTTAAAATGATTGCTTGTTGATTTTGCATAATTGTTGTAAGCATAGTGGCAAGTTCAGGCTCATCGGTTGCTATATCCTCCCATGGATAGAGTTTAAACCAATACTCATACTGATTTTCGTCTCTGTCAAAAATTCCGTTATCGTCAAATTTTATGTCTTGAAGATATTCAAAACTTGTGTTAAAACCTGCGTCAGTAGCAATTTGTTGTAAAAGTCTAGTAGTTGCTTCTTCTTCATCGTTTCCTTGTATTGATGAAAAAAGTATCTTCCAACCATCATAATTCTCATCAAAACTATCCGTATCATCAAAGAGTGTTACAAGGCGTCTAAAATTCTCTCTTATCGCATCATAAACGTTGTTAAACTGTCTATCTTCATTCATATTGTTCTCTTTAAGAATAGCCCACTGTAAAAGAGCAGTCTCAAAAAGTGCTGTCGGCGTGTCGGCATTAAATTCCAATAGTTTTATAGGTTTGCCATCAATTCCGCCCGATAAATCAAATCTACCGTAAACATGCCAGTGAACATCATTTTCCCAACTTTTTTTAATCGCATCGACAAGATTAAAAGGTATGCCTAGTTCAAAAAATAGGTTGTTTTCTATTACATATTCGGCAGCTTCGGCGTACATGTCATAGAGTTCATTAACTGCTTCATAGTAGGCTTCGGCTTCATCTTGCGTAATTTGTACCAGAGTATCATCTATATATCTACTGCTGTCATTATCCGTATGCCATGTAAATCCCAACTCTTCTAGCTGTTCATTTTTTAGAGGTTTTATTTTAGTAAGTTTCAAGATTAACCGCCGTAGTTTGTGCTGCTTGATGATGAAGCTCCGCTAGAGCCGCCAAAAAAACTTTTTTTAGTTGAAGATGTACTTCCGCTGCTTGAAGCAGAACTTGAACGGCTATATGCACTCTTATTTACCGTATTTGAACGTTGTGCAAAATTTTTATTATTCATAAGTGCATTACCTATCATGTTTCCTAAAAGAGAACCTGCCGCAACAGCTAAAATTGTTCCTGCAAGCCCCATTCCTGCACTGCCTTCACTGCTTTGGAGAGTTTCTGATGTACCGTCTTTAACTTTTTGATACTCCTGATCTGCTAAAGTCTTCATCTCATCTTCGTTCATAAAACGTTCAGTAACGTTGCCGTTAGCATCTTTTTCGCGAATTATAGCTCTGCTTGGACCATCAGTCGGCATTTCCTCTACAACTACATATTTTCCGTTTGTTTGCTGTTCGATTATTAAAAACTTATTTTGCTGTACTTGCTCTTGTTGTTTTGACTCACAACCGCTTAAAACACTCATCATTGCTATTCCGGCACTGCCTAGTGCGATACCGCTTGCTATTGAAGATATATGCTTCACTTATCTAAATCCTTTTTATTGATTTTAATGATTTTTTTTAGATTATAGTCATAAAATGTAATCTCTTTTCTTCCCTCATAGTAGAGATCTCCCGTATAACTATATTTTTTGTCCTTAAGCGTAATGTTTTTTTTCATAAACATAGCTTCTCCGACATAATGTCCTACACTCTCAATAAGTGTTAAAAGTGAAAGAAAAAATAGTAAACCAACCGTAATAAGGCTTATCTTATAATTTTTTATATATGTGACTATAAATCCCAAAAGTACAGAAAGAAAAAAGAATATTACTCCGTTTTGATTGTCTGCAAATAAGATATTATAGTAAAGATCGATATTATGAAAGTTTATGTAATTTAATAAAATTCCTAAAAAAAGAAAAAAATCTAATATAAAAGTAATAAAAATACCTGTTAAAAGTGCTTGTATAAATCTATTCATCTTAGTTTTCTCCTTTTAAGCTTATTGATTTTTATAAGAGCAGACGAATCTTTTTCAATTAAAAAGTTTACATCTTCTATTATTATATCAGCTTTTGATTCACAAAAGCTTCTCTCAAATTTTTCATTGCTTCTGTTTGCAGATGTAGAGTAAAACCAAGAAGCGTCTCTTAATATTTGAGAATGAAGTGTAAAAGGGGCAATTCTGAATGCAAAATTATTTATTATAAACGTTGTTTTTTTAGAGCGGCGAATAAGATTTTTTCTATTTTTCATCACTCTGTTTCCATCAGTTAAAAAACTTTTAAAATTCTTATATACAGTTATAAAAGGTTTTACAGACGGACGAGATTTTATATCGCAGAGTTTTTGTGCATCTTTTGACAAAAAACCGACGGTAGTGTCGGTTTGAGTTAAGATTACACTCATTGTTATGCTAGAAAATCTTGCAGAGCTTTTGAAGAAGACCATGAATCATTTTTCATCTCATCAAGAGCAAGTATAAGTGCTCTTGCGGCACTTAGCGTTGTAAAGTAAGGGATATTTCTCTTAAGTACCTCTTGACGGATAACAACTGCATCTTTTTTTGACGTATTGTTATCGGATGTATTAATTGCCATATGAATAGCATCGTTTTTCATACTGTCTTCAATATTTGGGCGACCTTCAGATATCTTTAAAACAATTTCACAAGGAACGCCTGCTTCTTCTAAGACGGCTTGTGTCCCTTTTGTAGCCACAAGTTTAAAGCCATGTTTATAAAGTCCTTTTGCAATTTCAGGAGCATATTTTTTATCTGTATCTACAAAAGATAGAAAACAAGTTCCTTCCGTTACAATTCTATTTCCAGCAGCAATTTGAGCTTTTGCAAAACTGATACCAAAATTAGAGCTAATTCCCATAACTTCGCCTGTTGATTTCATTTCAGGTCCTAGTACTAAATCTGCACCGTAGAGTTTATGGAAAGGAAATACCGCTTCTTTAACTGAAATATGTCCTTTTAAGCGAGGTTTTAAAAGTCCATTTTCTTCCATAACAATATTATATTTGTCGTAATATTTTAATGCGTCTCTAAGAGTCTCTCCGACCATAACGCGTGTTGCAACTTTGGCAAGAGGCATTCCCGTAGCTTTGCTTACAAACGGAACAGTTCTAGAAGCTCTCGGGTTTACCTCTATTAGATAAATTTCGTCTTGATATATTGCATATTGAACGTTCATAAGACCGCGTACACCTAATCCAAGTGCAATAGTTTTTGTTTGCTGCTCAACTTTGTCTATCATCTCTTTTGATAAATTAACCGGAGGAAGTGAACATGCGCTATCACCCGAGTGAATACCTGCTTCTTCGATATGTTGCATGACTGAACCGATATAAACATCAACCCCGTCGCAAATAGCATCAACGTCAAGTTCTACTGCCTGATCTAAAAACTTGTCTATTAAAACAGGAGCATTGTTTGAAACGGAAACAGCTAAATCCATGTACTGTTTTAACTCATCTTCACTGTAAACGATTCGCATTCCGCGACCGCCTAGAACGAAAGATGGACGAACAAGTACAGGATAACCCAATTTTTCAGCAATACCGTAAGATTCCTCTTTTGTTCGAGCTAGACCGTTTAATGGCTGTTTAAGACCGTTTTTAATAACAAAATTAGAGAATTGTTCTCTATCTTCTGCTAAATCAATTACAGCTGAAGGCGTACCTATAATATTTGCTCCGATATTAGTAAGAGAGTTTGCAAGTTTAAGCGGTGTTTGTCCCCCAAAGTGAACTATGATTCCATCAGGATTTTCATTCTCTATAACTTCTCTTACATGTTCAAAATCAATCGGTTCAAAATATAGTACATCAGAAGTATCGTAATCAGTTGAAACAGTTTCAGGATTACAGTTGTACATAATAGTCTCTATATCCATCTCTTTAAGTGCGAAAGCGGCATGTACACAACAGTAATCAAACTCTATACCTTGACCGATTCTGTTTGGTCCACCGCCTAAAATCAGAACTTTTTTCTTATCGCTTACTCTGTTTTTTACATTTGGAAGTTTTGTAATATTTGTAGTAGAGTATAGGTAAGGTGTCAGTGCTTCAAATTCTGCTGCACAAGTGTCAACTTCATTATATTCAAAGTTTACATGTAGAGATTTTTTAGCTTTGTAAACATCCTCTTCACTTACATTTTGGTTTGAGTTCTTATTTATTAGCTGAGCGATTCTCTTATCTGAAAAACCGTCCACCTTTAAGCTTCTCATAAACTCTTCATCAGACAAGACCTTCTCTGTTATAGTACCTTCGCTTTTTATAATCTCTTCCAATTGGTATAAAAACCAAGGGTCGATTTGACATGTATCAAACATCTCTTCTATGCTCATTCCACGGCGAAAACCTTCAGCTACATAAAGAACTCTGTCAGCATTTGGACGACGAATTTCATGTCTGATAAAATCCATATCTCCATCTATTTGGTCAAAGCCGCACAGACCAGTTTCCAGTGAACAGAGCGCTTTTTGAATAGACTCTTTAAAAGTACGTCCGATTGCCATTACTTCGCCGACGCTTTTCATACTTGTACTTAGTGTATTTTCAGCTTCTGGAAATTTTTCAAATGTAAAGCGAGGGATTTTTGTTACAACGTAGTCGATTACAGGCTCAAATGATGCAGGTGTTCCTGTAATGTCGTTTGTAATTTCATCAAGAGTAAATCCGACTGCCAAAAGAGTTGCTACTTTTGCAATAGGATATCCGGTAGCTTTACTTGCAAGTGCAGATGAACGTGAAACACGAGGATTCATCTCAATAACTATCATACGCCCAGTTTTAGGATCAATTGAGAACTGAACATTACTTCCGCCGGTATCAACGCCTATCTCTCTTAAAATATCAAAAGAGGCATTACGCATTCTTTGATACTCTTTATCTGTCAGGGTAAGGGCAGGTGCTACAGTAATACTGTCTCCTGTATGAACTCCCATTGGGTCAAAGTTTTCAATTGAGCATACGATGATACAGTTGTCCGCTTTGTCACGAATAACCTCCATCTCGTACTCTTTCCATCCAAGCAAAGACTCTTCGATTAGAATTTCTGTAACAGGAGATTCATCTAAACCGCGTTTTGCAAGTTTTTTGAATTCATCCATATTGTAAGCAACACCGCTTCCCCCGCCTGCAAGTGTAAATGAAGCACGGATAATTATAGGAAAACCTATTGTTTCAGCAGCTTTAAGAGCATCATCCATATTGTATGCGTACATTGAGAAAGGTAAATCCATACCTATTTTAATCATTGCCTCTTTAAAAGCAGAGCGGTCTTCGCCTTTATGTATTGCTTCTGGAGATGCACCTAGAAATTCAATCCCCTCTAGCATACCTTTTTCGTACATTTTAGTAGCTACGTTTAATGCGGTTTGTCCACCCATTGTAGGCAGAATTGCATCAACTTTTTCATCTTTGATAATTTTAGCAATTACGTCTTCTTTAATAGGCTCAATGTATGTTCTGTCCGCAAATTCAGGGTCTGTCATAATAGTCGCAGGATTAGAATTTATAAGAACTACACGATAACCAAGCTCTTTTAATGTTTTAACTGCTTGAGTCCCTGAATAGTCAAACTCACAAGCTTGACCAATAATTATTGGACCTGAACCAATAAGTAAAATAGTATTAATGTCGGTGCGTTTTGGCATTTTTTACCTTTAATATTTATACATAAAAAAATTTGTATATTATAGGCAAAAAGCACTTAAGATTTGATGAGTTATGCAGAGCTTTATTTTACTTTTGTAATCATATGATAATAATTAGGGTCATTGGCTCTGTAGTAAGGCTCCACTACTGCACTTTGATAGCCTTGAGATTTTGTAACCGATATGACTTTTCCGACTTTTAGCCCTTTGAAAAAAATCTCATCTAGCCCTGAAGTCACTACTTCATCACCTATATTTATTATAAACCAAGCAGGGATAAATTTGATAATTAGATTTTTAGCATTGTTTCCCTGTGCTATACCTGAGGCTCTGCTTTCTCCGACGTAAACGGCATAAGAACACTTTATATCTCTGTTTAAGAGACCAAGCGCTTTATCGTTTTGCGATACTACTATACCTGCTACTAACTCTTTATACACAAGTCCATAGATACGTGAAGAGTTGTAATCGTCTATATCCATCCAAATTCTATTTTGGTCACCGAAGTTTTGGTAAGAAATAGCTCTTACTAGCTGAACATTAGGATCTGTTTTTAAAGTTGAGTTATTTTGTGCAAGAAGGTCGTTTATTTCAGAAGCCAACTGTTGCATAACTAAGTGGTCATCTTCATATTTTTGAAGTTTTTCTTCAAGCTCTTCTATATGCGAGGCTTGATAAAAGTGTTTAACTAGCTGTTTTTCTACAAATTCAATTGAAGCATTATAATTTGATTTTACTTTATTTAATGCAGAAATAAAAGGCGATTGAATTATGTCAGTATAATATAACGCACCCAAAAGGAGCGTAATAAATATTAGGAAAAAGCTAAATAATCCCTTAGTCATTTTCAAAAAGTTCTTGTAGTAAATCTATCTCTTCAAGTGCGCGACCTGTTCCTCGAGCAACTGCTAGAAGAGGCTCATCTGCAACATACACCGGAATTTTTACAATATCGGATAAATACTTGTCGAGTTGACGAATCAAAGCACCGCCACCTGTTAATATAATGCCGTGATTTACTATATCGCCAGCTAAATCAGGAGGCATCTGTTCTAGCACATCTCTTAAGGCTTCGCCTATCTCTTTGAGAGGGTCTCTCATAGCTTCTCTTGCATCTTCGCTAGTTAGTTCAACAGAACTGAGTAGCCCTTCGACTTGATCTCTGCCTGTAATTACCATTCTTAGTTCTTCATCAAGAGTTACGGCAGTACCGATTGCAATTTTTATCTCTTCGGCAACTCGCTCGCCAATTAGAAGATTGTATTTTTTCCTGATAAAGTTAACAATTGCTTGATCTATTTTGTCTCCCGCAGTGCGGATAGATTTTGAGAGTACTAGTCCTCCTAGCGAAACAACACCTATTTCCGTCGTACCGCCGCCGATATCAACTACCAAATTTCCTTGCGGTTCACGTATCTCTATTCCTGCACCGATTGCTGCAGCCATAGGCTCTTCAATTAGAAATACTTCTCTAGCACCAGCGCTTAAAGCAGACTCTCGTACAGCTTTTCTCTCAACTTGCGTTAGGCCGTACGGAACACAAATAATAATTCTTGGGCTAATTAGAGAGCTTCTTCCATGAGCTTTTTCAATGAACTTTCTAATCATCTTCTCTGTCATGTCAAAGTCTGCAATAACCCCATCTTTCATTGGACGAATAGCTTTAATATTGCCGGGAGTCTTGCCTACCATCTCTTTTGCTTCATGTCCAACCGCCAAAACTCTCTGATGACCGAATTTTTCCGTTTTAACGGCAACTACGGATGGTTCGTTTATAATAATGCCTCTTCCTTTTGCAATTACAATCGTATTTGCAGTTCCTAAATCTATCGATAAATCATTAGAGAAAAGACCAATTAATTTATTAAAAATCATTATATTACCTTATGCTATTTGTTTTGAGTGTTTTTTGATGTACACCGGTACATCAGCATCATCTATTACGGCTTTCGTTATTAAAACTTCATATCCGTTGTATTCCGGAAGTTCATACATGATATCAATCATATTTTCTTCCAAAATCGCGCGAAGTCCGCGCGCACCGGTTTTACGTTTAATAGATTTTTTGGCAATCGCTCTTAGCGCATCATCTTCAAAGTTAAGTTCAACGTTATCTATTGAGAAGAGTTTTTTATACTGTTTAATAATAGAATTTTTAGGTTCCGTCAAAATGCGAACCATATCATCTTCCGTTATTTCATTAAGAGAAGCAATAATAGGAAGACGACCTACAAGTTCTGGAATTAAACCGTAATTTACTAAATCATCCGGTTCAACCATGTCATAGCTCATTTTTTGCTCTTTTTTGCTTTTTTTCTCATGACCGAAGCCTAAAATATTTTCTCCTTGTTTTTTCTTTAAAATTTCATCAAGCCCGTCAAATGCACCGCCGCAAATAAATAATATACCTGTAGTGTCAATTGCAATAAATTCCTGATTTGGATGTTTTCTTCCGCCTTTTGGAGGTATATTTACAACTGCTCCTTCAATAATTTTTAAAAGTGCTTGTTGAACACCCTCTCCTGAAACGTCACGTGTAATAGAACGGTTTTCACTCATACGAGAAATCTTATCGATTTCATCTATAAAAACTATTCCCATTTGAGCTTTTTTAACATCTCCATCAGCCGCCTGAAGAAGCTTTGTTAAAATATTTTCAACATCTTCTCCAACGTATCCGGCTTCCGTTAAACTTGTAGCATCGGCAATTGCAATCGGAACATTTAGTACTCTGGCAATTGTCTGTGCCATAAGCGTTTTTCCGCTTCCGGTTGGTCCTATTAGAAGTACATTTGATTTTGCTATTTCTGTTTCATCATCTTTTACATTTTGAGTTTTAAATATTCTTTTATAATGATTATACACTGCAACACTAAGAAGCCTTCTAGCGCGTTCCTGACCTATGATATAATCACCCAAAAAGTTGTTTAACTCTTTTGGAGTCATTAGTTTTGTAACGGCATCAACTAACTCTTCATTTTTTGAAGTAGTAGAAGAACTCTCGTCTCCAAACATTATTTTGTAAGCAGAAATTACACAGTTTTTACAAATATATACACCGTTGCCTGCAATTAAAGGATTTGCATCGCTCTCATGAGCATCACAAAAGCTACATGCTCTATGAATCATAAATTTTTCCTCTCATATGGAATTCCGCGTTTTGTTTTAAGAACAAAATTGCAAAGATCTTGAACATGATGACTAGTCGTTTTTTCAAGTAACTCGCTTGCAACATCCTTAAGCGGTTTTCCTGCTTCAAATAGCTCTTTATAAGCTATTTTAATCTCATCTATCTCTTCTCTTTTAATGTGTCGTCTAAGACCTGTTAGGTTTAATCCTCTAAGCGTTGCACGATTACCTTCTGCCATACAAAAAGGGGGAACATCCTGAGCAAGTGCAGATGCACCGGCAATCATCGCATAATCGCCTATATGAACAAATTGGTGAATCGGAGTCATTCCACCGATTACTGCATAATCACCCATCTCTACATGTCCTGCCAAAGTAGCGGCATTTGCTAAAATACAATGATTGCCTATAATAACGTCATGTCCTATATGAACATAACCCATAAAAAGATTGTTTGAGCCTATGATTGTTTTTCCGCCTCCGCCTTTTGTACCGGGGTTAAAAAGGGTAAACTCTCTAATTTTATTGTTATCGCCGATAATAAGTTCAACATCTTCTCCCTCAAATTTAAGGTCTTGCGGAATCGAACCGATTACGGCGTGTGAAAAGATATGATTATTTTTACCAATAGTCGTTTTTCCATAGATACAACTGCTTTGTTCTATTTTTGTTCCATCACCTATAGTGCTTTTTGCAGAGATAAAACAGTACGCTCCTATTTCAACATCACTGCCTATAACGGCTCCTGTTTCTATAATTGCTAGAGGAGAAATTTTACTCATTATTTATCTACAATCATGGCTTTTAATTCGGCTTCTGAAACCAAAACATTATCAACATAAGCTTTGCCGTCGAGTACCCAGATTTGACCTTTGTTTTTGATAACATTTATGCGGTATTCCAGTCTATCCCCCGGTTTTACGGGAGAACGGAATTTTGCTTTGTCGATACTCATAAAATAGACAACCTTGTTTGCGGCTTCTTCTTCCGTCATAGTTCCCATGCTTTTAAATGCCAAAATTCCGCCTGCTTGAGCCATTCCTTCTAAAATCATAACGCCTGGATATATTGGGTGACCCGGAAAGTGACCTTGGAAAACGTTATCGCCTATTGTTACATTTTTAAATCCTACCAAAGATATGTTTTCTTGAATCTCGGTAACTCTGTCTAAAAGTAAAAAAGGGTAACGATGAGGAATAATTTTTTGAATTTCCATAACATCCATAATCATAATACAAAAGCCTTTATAATAATTTCGGTTATTTTAGCAAAAAAAACATTATATAATGATTAGTTTTTCTCTTACGTCTTCATAAATTTTTGCATCAAGTTCGATTGTAAGTTTTGTATGCGGGATTTCATCAACAATAATTATTGGGCTTAAATCGTAATTTTTATTTGTTAAAACGCTTCTAAATTTCTGCTCTTCCTCAAAATCAGGCTGATTAAAAATCAGTTCATTTACTGTTTTGTACTCAAAATTACATGTCGTATTGAAAAAATCTAAAGTAACAAATCTAATCTCTTCGCGATTAAAATAGCCAATATTATCATGGATAAACTCAATGCTTCCTTGCGCTTTTTTTCTAGGCATAGTTGAGTAAGAGAGAGCATATGCAGGAATTATCGTATCATTTTTAAAAAAAAGTTTAAAATTAAATTGGCGATAGTTTAAAAATTTCTCTTTTACTATCTTATAGGCAATATTTTTATCTTCAAGTTCCATTCTATGTTTATACATGTCAAGTCTCTCTTCTATTGAAGCAGGTAAAACTTGGTTTGAAATCGGTGAAAACATCTCATCCATAAGACGTTCTTGTTGTTCTCTTTGCATGGTAAGCCCGTAGATACATCCGCAGTAGTCTTGACGATAGAGCTGCTGCTCTTTTGTAACTCGACTTTGGTCTTGCGTGCCGCCCTCTTTTCTATAATCGTACGCTATAAATTCAACACCGTATTTTTTAAAAAATATATCTCCGCTCCTCTTTAACTGTTCTTGGGATTTTAGCGGACTAACAAGCAGTGTAGTAGTTATTTTGCTCTCATTTAGCTCAAGAGCTTTTTTTGCACTTACTTCAAATCGTCTATCAAAACATACTTCACATCTTGCGCCTTTTTCAGGCTCATTTTCCAAACCTCTAACAGCTTCCATCCAACTCACAAAATCATACTCGCCTTCGAGCAGTTCAATGCCTAGTTTTTTGCAAGAGCGTTTAACGTCTAAAAGACGAAGCTGATACTCAGAATATGGATGGATATTTGGGTCGTAAAAGAAGCCGATAAGTTTTTCATCAGGATAGTCGTGTTGAAGTTTTTCTAAAAAAAAGTGCGAATCAACGCTACAGCAGATGTGGACTAGCATTTATGTCTCCATGCAAAGCAGCAATAGTGCTTTGCAATAAAATTATCTATTTTCAAGAACTTCTATAGAATTAATTGCGTCTTGTCCTCTAATGCTATCAAGAACTGCAAAACTATCTTTGTCATTTTCTTCAATTACGCCAAAAACAGTATGAACGCCGTCTAAATGAGGAGTCGCTACAAAAGTAATGAAAAATTGGCTTCCGCCCGTATTTGGTCCTGCGTGAGCCATAGAAAGAGCGCCTCTTCTATGTTTAGTTTTGTTTTGTTTTGTCTCACAAGCAATTGCCCAGTCCGGTCCGCCTGTTCCTGTTCCGTGAGGACAACCGCCTTGAGCCATAAAACCGGGAATTACGCGGTGAAAACTAAGGTTATTGTAAAAACCTGTATTTGCTAGATGTGCAAAGTTTGCTACCGTATTTGGAGCTTCTTCCGGGAGTAATTTTAACCAGATATCGCCTTTGCTAGTTGATACTTTTGCCCACTGAAGTTTACTTAACTCTTCTGCGCTTAAATCGTATGTTTTTAGTTTTCTTCCAAACATTTTTTGCCTTTGTGGTTATTTTTTTGAAATTATAATCTAAGTTTAATAATATATAATCCTATACATGAAAATAAAATCACTATTTCAAAATATTACTATAAAACAAGCCGATGTTTTTACCATATTGATTATATTTCTATTTACTATGATTTTTGTCGGACTTCTTGTTGAAGAGATGTATGAAGAGTATGAGAGAGCACTTGAAAAAAGCTATGTTATAAAATTGGATGACAACATATCTAATATCGATATTTTGGCACAAAACCAAAAAAAATTAAAATCGCTTTTAATAAAAACTGTTTTAGCAATCGTCACTCTCTCTTTTATAATATTTGCGATATTTTTAGGACTAAATAACCTTTTTAACAAATTGTTACAAAGAGATACTCAAACTTTTTTGGATTTTTTTAAGAGAGCGGTTGACCGTGAAGAGGCGATAAATCCAAATACTATATTTTTCCAAGATTTCAAAGTAATGGTAGGCTATGCAAATGAGATGGTTCATAAAATTAATGAGCAAAAAAATAGTTTAATTGAGCTGAATTTAGGACTGGAAGAGAGAGTAAAGAAAAAAACGACTGCTCTTTTGCAAATAAACGAAAATTTAGAAAAAGAGAAGATTTTTTCACAAGATTTACTAAAAGCTCAAAAAGAGTTTTTAAGATATACGGTACATGAGACAAATACGCCACTAAGCGTAATTTTGACAAGCATAGAACTCTACTTGATGAAAAATAAAAAAGATAGACAAATCTCTAAAATAGAAGCAGCCGCAAAAAATATCTTTAGTATATATGATGATTTGAGCTATTTAGTTAAAAAAGACCATATTGAGTATAAAAAAACGGTTATAAATTTGGAGAATTTTTTAAGAAGCAGAATAGACTTTTTTAAAGATGTTGCGGAATTATCGCGTATAAAATTTGATTATTATAAAACTTCCGAGGAACTACATGTATATTTTAATCAGACAAAACTTCAAAGAATTATAGACAATACTTTGACAAATGCAATAAAATATACGCTTCCAAATGAAGTAGTACATGTAAAGCTTGAAAAGTTAGGCGCATTTGTAGAGTTTTTAGTAAGTAGCAAATCAAAAATTATTAAAGATACGGATAAAGTATTTGAGGCTTACTATAGGGAAGAAAAAAGCAGAGACGGTTTCGGACTCGGGCTTAGACTGGTAAAGAGTATATGCGATGAAGAGGGGGTAGAAGTTAAAGTCAGCTCAAGCGACTCTTTGACAATGTTTAGTTACAAGTTTAAAGTGATGGGGGATTGATGAAGATACTGCTTTTAGAAGATGAGATAATGCTCAATGAGTCTATTTGTGAGTATCTTGAATCAGACGGACATCAGGTTGAGAGCTTTTTTGACGGTCTTGAAGCGTTTAAGGCTATAAAAGAGAACTCTTATGACCTTCTTATTTTAGACATTACAGTCCCAGGTATTGATGGACTTACCTTTTTGGAAGAAATTCACGCGCTAAAGATACATGTACCTGTTATCTATATAAGCGCTTTGGTTGATATAGAAGATATCTCAAGAGCTTATACTTTGGGCTGTAATGATTATCTTAAAAAACCGTTTCATTTAAAAGAACTTTCCCTGCGTGTGGATAGAGTAAATGTTTTTAACAATGCTCCTAGAATCCATCTGCGTCTTTCTAAAAATTATAGTTACGACCAAGAACACAGCACGCTTCTATTCAACCAAGAACCGCAAATACTTACGAAAAGACAGTCTCAGATAATAGACCTTCTCTCAAGAAATCGCGGACGCGTTGTTGACTTTGAGCAGTTTCAGACTTACGTTTGGAGTGAACAGATAGTCGATAATGCCACAATAAGAGCAGAGATAAATAGACTCAAAAAGTTTTTAAAAGAGGATGTTATTATAAATGTCAGAGGAATGGGGTATATGATAGATAAGCCCTAACTGCCTATTTAGTGGTGTTAAAATTATTTTGTACGCAATTGTAATAGTCCTTTTTTATGGAGGAAGTGGCTATAATCTGTGGAGAATATGTTAGTTTATAGATAACTTTTTATAATTAATTTGGAATATGTATGTATGCATTCATAGTCCACCAATTTGCACTAATGCCACTTAAACCTTTACTCACGAAATCTGTATAGGTATCACTAATTGCATAATAAAATAAGTTTGTATTATTTACTTTACAAGCATATTGATTTATAGCTTGTGGGGCAGTAGTACCTTCTATATTTACTGTATAATATGATTTGTCTGTAAGGAATCTTTTATAATCATTGATTGAAGCAAACTTTGTGTGTGATATATAAGTTTTCTGATGTCTTTCAAATTCCATTTTTATTATTCTTGTAAGATCACTGCTATGATCAATTTCAATTTTTCCACCATGATTTGAACATATATATTTAAAGCCACTTTTCAAGTCTGTCTGTAATTTTTTATATGGATCATTTTGTTTAATTAAACTAGATACACTATATTCAGAGAAGTATAAATTTTTTTCATATTCATTAAAAGATTCTTTAGATAAGTCATATATTGAATATTGTTTATTACTAGTTACTTTTTTAATTGAAAATGTCTTACCACCGCACCCTGAAAAGATAAATATTATGAAAATCGCTATAATGCTTATTAGATATATATATTTAGACATAAATTTTTTTCCTCGTATAAAGTAATTTCTATTTTTGATTGTATCTATTTATTTTAAAATATATACTAAAATAGTTGTCTAAATTATTAGTGGTAGTATAAATATTGCTAATGGAAATTAAACCAACTATAAAATTTTACCAATAAATTAAAGGAAAATATAAAATTAATATATTTTTTTGTACCGTTTTTTGATAAGAGATATAGTAAGATAATTGACGCAGTTGTTTATAGATTAGCTATTACGAAACAGTAAATAAGCCTATTTGCTTACTACGCATAATTTTTTGCTACATGATAGATAAGCCCTAACTGTTACTTTCCTTCCCACCTTTAAAAATTATTAAATTTTAATCATACTTTTTCATCAATGCTATGTTCATGCTATTTTCTTATTTTAGGATTAGGTCGTTAAGAACTAAAAAGGGAGAGTAAAATGAAAAAAAGATTGATGTTAAGCGCAATAGCTATTAGTGCAATAGCTACGGCACATGTTAACGCTGCGGATGATTTAAGCAGTATGTTTTCGCAAGGGAAAGTAAACGGTCAGATTCGTGCATTCTTTATAGATAGAGATTATCAAGGAAGTGCAGGAAATACAACTCACAGAAGTTCAACTGCACTTGGCGGTAATTTAAAGTATGAAACGGCTGACTATAAAGGTTTAAGCTTAGGAACGGCATTTTATACGACAAATAAAGTAGCTACGGGTTCAGTAACGGATGCTACTCTTTTTGGGACAGATAATGAAAGTTATTCGATATTGGGCGAAGCTTATGTTCAGTATAAAGCGGCAAACACTGTTTTCAAAGGCGGTCGTCAAAAGCTTGATACACCTTTAGCGGGAAGTGATGATGCTAGAATGCTTCCTAACTTGTTTGAAGCTTATGTTTTAACAAACAAAGATATTGCAAACACTACTTTAATGGCTGCACATGTAACAAAATTTGCACAAGGAACGTTTGGTCGTGCATACTCTAACTCATCAAATGCAAATAAATTACTTTCAGTAACATCTGGTTACTCATATGTTGATGCGCAAAATCAAGTAGGTGATTTTAAAGATATGGGTGAATATGCCGTAGGTAAATCAACTGACGGTGTATCTGTATTATCTGCAACTTATGCGATGGATAAAAACTTTAAAGTTCAAGTTTGGGATTACTATGCGCATGATATTATTAATGCTATATATGCTCAAGCCGACTTATCATGGAAATGTTTACTAACGGATATGATTAAGCCTTCATTATCGGTTCAAGGTATAAAAGAGAATGAGGTAGGAGATGAACTAGCAGGAAAAATCGACAGTACTTATTGGGCTGCACAATTTAAAGCTAAAGTAGAAAACTTTACAGCTTCTATCGCATACTCTCAAACAGGAAAAAATAGTGCTGCTGAAGCTGCAACAGGCTTGCCAAATGCAATTATTACTCCATGGGGCGGTATGCCGGCATATACGCAAGGAATGGTAACTAGACACCAATTCTTAGCTGGAACAAAAGCGACTAAAGTTGCAGGAACATATAATTTCAAAGATATGGGAGCAAATCTTTCTACTACGCTTTATTATGCTTCGTTTGATATGGATGCAAATAGCGGCTACGGTATAGCAAGAACTGCAAAAGAGAGCGGATTTGACGTTATATACAATCCTGAGATGATTAAAAAATTACAACTTCGTTTTCGCGGTAATTTCCCGAGAAAATTTCATGAGAGTGCTTCAGGCGACACAGGCTGGAACGAGTATAGAGTTATAGCTAACTATAATTTTTAAGGAAAAATGATGAACAAAGATTTAGTCCAAAAAATCAAGAATGATCCAAATTATCAAGAGCTTATTTCTAAAAGAAATGGCTTTGCGATAAAGTTGTCAATTGCTATGTTAGTAGTCTATTTTACATTTATATTAACAATAGCTTTTAACCCATCAGCACTAGGTACGCCTATATCATCAGATTCTGTTACGACTATCGGTATTCCAATCGGTATGGCAGTTATTATTTTTGCTTTTATCTTAACTGGTATATATACAAAAAGAGCAAACGGCGAATTTGATGATTTAAACAACAAAATCAAAAACTCAATAAAGGAGAAATAATGAATAGAATATTTGCTTTTTTAATCCTTGGAACTGTTGCAGTTTTTGCATCGGGTGCAATTACGGGTGAAATACAAAAACAAGCAGTTAACATGTCTGCTATAGTAATGTTTTTAATATTTGTCGGCGGTACTTTGGGAATCACTTACTGGGCAGCTAAAAAAACAAAAAGTGCAAAAGATTTTTATACTGCAGGCGGTGGAATAACAGGCTTTCAAAACGGTATGGCGATTGCGGGAGACTACATGTCGGCTGCGTCATTTTTGGGAATATCAGGTTTGGTTTATGCAAAAGGGTATGACGGACTTATCTACTCTATCGGTTTTTTAGTTGGCTGGCCTGTTATCCTTTTTATGATTGCTGAACCATTAAGAAACTTAGGTAAATACACTTTTGCCGATGTTGCTTCATATAGACTTCGTCAAACTCCAATCCGTACTCTTGCGGCTTCAGGTTCAATTGCAACTGTTATTCTTTATCTTATTGCTCAAATGGTTGGTTCAGGTAAACTTATCCAGCTTCTATTTGGTCTTCAATATGAAGTAGCGGTTATGCTAGTTGGTGTTTTAATGATTTTATATGTAACTTTCGGCGGTATGCTTGCTACAACATGGGTACAGATAATTAAAGCATTTTTACTTCTCTCCGGTGCTACATTTATGTCTTTAGCCGTTATGGCACATTATGATTTTAGTTTTGGTGCACTTTTTTCACATGCTACAGAACTTAAAGGTATAGAGATTATGAGCCCGGGCGGACTTGTAAGTGACCCTATATCGGCTATATCACTTGCAATCGCGCTAATGTTCGGTACTGCCGGTCTTCCTCATATTCTTATGAGATTTTTTACGGTTAGTGATGCTAAAGAAGCACGTAAATCAGTTTTCTATGCAACAGGTTTTATCGGTTATTTTTATATTTTAACTTTCATTATCGGTTTTGGTGCGATTGTTATGGTATTTAAAAATCCACAATACTTAGATATGGCAAAAGAAGCAGTAAGTGGGGGTTCACCGATATTAGGCGGAAACAACATGGCTGCAATTCACTTAAGTCATGCAGTCGGCGGCGACTTCTTCTTAGGATTTATTTCTGCGGTTGCATTTGCTACAATTTTAGCGGTTGTTTCAGGACTTACTCTTGCAGGTGCATCTGCAATTAGTCATGACCTTTATGCATCTGTTATTAAAAAAGGTAAAGTTGACTCATTAAAAGAGATGAAAGTATCTAAAATTGCTACGGTAGTTCTTGGAATAGTTGCAATTGCTATGGGTATCGCTTTTGAGAAACAAAATATAGCGTTTGTTGTCGGTCTTGCTTTTGCTATCGCGGCATCTGCTAACTTCCCGATTTTATTCCTTTCTATGTACTGGAAAAAACTAACGACTCGCGGAGCAGTTATCGGTGGATCTTTAGGTCTTGCTACAGCTGTTTTACTGGTAATTTTAGGTCCTATCGTATGGGTACAAATATTAGGAAATGCAGAAGCAATCTTCCCATATAAATATCCGGCACTTTTCTCTGTTACAATAGCGTTTATAGGTATCTGGTTTTTCTCAATTACAGATAACTCACAAAATGCTAAAGACGAACAAGAGGCATTTGAAGCTCAATATATCAGAAGTCAAACAGGTATAGGCGCTGAAGGTGCAAGTGAGCATTAATACTATTACATGTAGAAACTTCTACATGTAAAGAAAAAAACAAAGGAGAGTATTTTGAGTATCTTAGATCAAAGAAAACTTATTGAGTCGATTCATCCCTTTGAATTGCTCAGTTCAGCCTCTTTGGATAATCTTATGAGCAAGATAGATATTGCATATTACCCAAATAAAACACTCCTTATTTCTCCTACAATCTCATCTATTGCCTTTTATATCATTATAAAAGGCTCTGTAACCGAATATATAGATGATGAAATTCATAATGTCTATAGTGCAGGTGACAGTTTTGATGCCGATGCACTAATTTACGCAAAAACAAAAGCAAAATTTATAGTTGATGAAGATCTTATCTGTTACGAGATTAAAAAAGATGATTTTTTAGATTTGATGCAGGATAAAAAGGTACAAAGTTACTTCTTGCAAGATTTTATTTCGCGTCATAAACAGTTAAAAGATTATGATTTGCAAAGTGATTTATCTCCGTTTCTTATATCAAAAGTTTCAGATATGTTTTTACATGTAGCTTGTGTAGTAGATGCCGATGAGAGTATATATGACTCTTTGATAAAACAGAAAAAACTAAAAGCAAAAGTTATTATCGTAAAAGAGCAAAATGCTTATTCAATCGTTACGGATACAAATTTAAGAGAGAAATTTATTTTAGGTGATAATAATTTAGAAAATAAAATATCTACAATTGCCTCTAAAGGGCTTGTGACTATAGATATTAACGATTTTTTATTCAATGCGCTTTTGCTGATGACGCATAACGCAGTTAAAAGAGTAGTAGTGGTGGAAGATGAAAAAATTGTAGGTGTGTTAGAACAGTTGGATTTGCTTAGTTATTTTGCAAGTCATTCACATCTTGTTGCCGTTCAAATAGACAAAGCTTCAAATCTTGATGACTTAAAAGCTCTTGAACATGATTTTAGAAATCTTATAATCACGCTTAGAGCAAAAGGCGTTAAGGTTAGATATATTACCAAATTAATTGCAGCGTTAAATCATAAAGTATATAAAAAAGTTTTTGACATGTGCGTGAGTGAGGAGCTAAGAGAGCAGTGCGCTCTTATAGTAATGGGCAGTGAAGGAAGAGAAGAGCAGACTTTAAGAAGCGACCAAGACAATGCGCTTATAATTAAAAACGGCGTTGATGAGGAGCTTTTTGTTGAACCGATGATAAAGTTCAACTCTTATCTACTTGAACTCGGTTTCCCAAAATGTAGCGGAGACGTAATGGTAAGCAATGAGTTTTGGCGCAGAAATTTTAACTCATATAAAGAGCTGATAGAAAAATGGACTTATGATATGAGTGATGAGAGTGTTCAAAATTTAAGTATCTTTTTAGACGCAAAATGTGTGGCGGGCGATAATAGTTTACTGGATGAATTAATGAGATATCTACATGTAAGTTTTCACTCAAGAGATGATGTTTTAGCTCATATTGCAAAAGCAGTTTTAAACTTTGAAACGCCGCTTTCTCTATTTTCAAGTTTTGTATTGCAAAAAGAACATGACAACAAGCTTGATTTGAAAAAAGGTGGATTGTTTGCCCTTATACACGGCGTTAGAACGCTTAGTCTTCAGTATGAAATCAAGGCTACTAATACTATAGAGAGAATTAAAGAGTTAAACAATTTAGAGATAATTGATAAAACATTTGCAACAGAACTTATAGAGAGTTTTGACACCCTAAGTTCAATTCGTCTTAAAGCGATGCTTGAGGCAAAAAGCTTAGATGAGAGCAACTATATAAATCCTAGAAACTTAGAAAAAAATCAAAGAGATTTGCTAAAAGACAGTTTTAAAATCATAAATAAATTTAAAAAATTTATGAGTTTTCATTTTCATTTAAATATGGTAGTTTAGTGATGTTTAAATTTATCTCTAAGATAAAACATAAAGCAAATCGTTCAAAACTCAAAGATAAAAGTTTTGAATTTTTGTTTGATGAAGATAAAAGCGGTGAATATGTTGTTGTTGATACGGAAACAACGGGTCTAAATCCAAAAGATGATGAGATACTCTCTATAGGAGCAGTAAAAATAAAAGATAATAAAATCATTACGTCAGAAACTTTTGAGGTTTTTTTGCAAAACTCAAAAGAGATAAGTTCTAAAAGTATTAAAATACACGGGATTCGTCCGTTTGATTTAAAAAATGCAAAAACAACGAAGGAGGGCATTGTAGAGTTTTTAAATTTTGTGGGTTCTAGACCACTTGTGGGATATTATTTGGAGTTTGATGTAAGTATGATAAACAAATATACAAAACCGATGCTTGGAATAACACTTCCCAATAGAATGATTGAAGTATCTGAGATATACTTTGATAAAACGATTTCACTAATTCCTCAAGGAAATATTGATTTACGATTTGATACAATCTTAAAAAACTGCGGTATTCCCAATATGGGAGCACACAATGCTGTTAATGACGCGATTATGACAGCTATGATATATTTAAAATTAACAAAGGAAAAGTAATGATAAAAGAAATTTTTAACCCTAATAAAGAGTTTGCTAAAAATGCACGTATAAAAAATATGTGTGAATATCAAGCATTGCAAGATGCTGCAAAAGAAGACTATGAAGGTTTTTGGGGTGGTTATGCAAAAGAGAAGTTGGATTGGATAAAGCCGTTTACTAATGTATTGGATGAGAGCAAAGCACCGTTTGTTAAGTGGTTTGAGGGCGGAAAACTAAATGTTTCGGCTCAATGTATCGACCGTCATTTAGATAGTCGCAAAAATAAAGCTGCAATTATTTTTGAAGGTGACAGAGGCGATAAACAAATCATCACTTACCTCGAACTCTATTATAATGTAAACAGATTTGCAAATCTGCTAAAAAATGAGTTTAGTGTAAAAAAAGGTGATAGAGTCGTAATCTATATGCCGATGATTCCTGAAGCTGCGTATGCGATGCTTGCTTGTGCAAGAATCGGAGCGATTCACTCTATAGTATTTGGAGGATTTTCGGCTGAAGCTCTAAAAGACAGAATCGAAGATGCCGATGCAAAAGTTGTCATTACGGCTGATGGTGCTTATAGAAAAGATAAGCCTTACATGTTAAAACCTGTTGTAGATGATGCGCTTAGCGGTAACACACCTGTAAAAAAAGTTTTAGTTGTTGAGAGAAACGGCGAAGATGTTACTTGGGTCGCAGGACGTGACTACTCTTACAATGAGTTGATTAAACATCAGCCGGTAACATGTGAACCGGAAGTTATGGACGCTGAGGATCCTCTTTTCTTGCTTTATACATCAGGAAGTACAGGTAAACCAAAAGGTGTTCAACATAACTCTGCAGGTTATATATTATGGGCACAAATGACTATGGAGTGGGTGTTCGACGTAAAAGAAAACGATACTTATTGGTGTACAGCCGATGTAGGTTGGATTACCGGGCATACTTATATAGTTTACGGACCTCTTGCAATGGGTGCAACAACCGTAATGTTTGAGGGAGTTATTACTCATCCCGATGCAGGACGTCCTTGGAAAATGGTAGAAGAGCATAGAATCAACCAGTTTTATACGGCTCCTACTGCTATTCGTGTACTTCATAAATCAGGTGAGCATGAACCTGCTAAATACGATTTATCGAGCTTGAAAGTTCTTGGTACGGTTGGTGAGCCTATTGACCCTCCTGCTTGGAAATGGTACTATGAAACAGTAGGTGGCTCTAAGTGCGCGATAGTCGATACTTATTGGCAGACTGAGACGGGCGGACATATAGTATCTCCGCTTCCAGGTGCAACTCCGATTAAACCTGCATGTGCAACATTTCCTCTTCCTGGGATTATGGCTGAGATTTTAGACCCGCAAACAGGCGAAAAAGTAGGAGCAGGAGAGAGTGGTTACATGTGCGTAACTCGTCCATGGCCTTCTCAGATTCGCGGTGTTTGGGGTGATGAAGATAGATATGTTAAATCATATTTCGGTGATGTTAAAAAAGACGGCAAACCTGTCTATTTTACGGGTGACGGTGCTATTTATGATGAAGATGGCTATATCACTATTACAGGTAGAACGGATGATGTTATTAATGTTTCAGGACATAGAATGGGTACTGCTGAAGTTGAAGCAGCTATCAAAAAACATCCTAATGTTGCAGAAGTTGCAGTTGTCGGTAAGCCTCATGAGATAAAAGGCGAGGGTATTTTTGCCTACGTTGTTTTAAAATCTGACAAAGGTATTGCTGATGAAGTTGAAGAATTAAAAGCAATAAACAAAGTTATTCAAAAAGAGATAGGAAATATTGCTCTTTGTGATGATATGGTTTTTACTCCGGGGCTTCCTAAAACCCGTTCTGGCAAGATTATGAGAAGAATTCTTCGCTCAATTGCTAAAGGAGAGGTGATAACTCAAGATATCTCAACTCTTGAAGACCCTACTGTCGTTGCAGTAATAGAAGGTATGGTTAAAAAGTAGTTTTTACATATATTGACATGTAGAAATATCTACATGTCATACTTCAAAAATGCTATAATTTCATCATTAAAATATAAAGAGTTAATTATGGAACTTTGCGTAGCCCTCGATTTACCCACAAAAGAAGAAAATTTAGATTTAATCCACAAAATAAAAGATTATAATATTTGGCTAAAAGTCGGACTTCGTTCATACATAAGAGACGGCGAAGAGTTTTTAAAAGATATCAAAAAAATAAATCCTGATTTTAAAATATTTTTAGACCTCAAACTATATGATATTCCAAATACTATGGCAGATGCCGCTGAGTCTATAATGGGACTTGGTGTTGATATGTTTAATGTCCATGCAAGTGCCGGCAAACGAGCTATGAAAGAAGTAATGGATAGACTGAACACTTATGAAAAAAGACCTATAGTTTTAGCAGTAACAGCACTTACATCATTTAATGAAGATGAGTTTAATGAAGTATATGGAAAAGATATTGCAACTAAAGCTGACCAATTTGCAAAAGATGCTTATGAGAGCGGACTTGACGGTGTTGTCTGTTCTGCTTACGAGAGCAAATCAATAAAAAATATAACAAATCAAAATTTTATGACCTTAACTCCAGGGATTCGTCCTTTTGGTGAAGATGCCGGCGATCAGCAGAGAGTTGCGGATGTAGAGTTTGCAAAAAATGCACAAGTAGATTTTATAGTAGTAGGTCGTCCGATTTATAAATCCAATAATCCGGCGTTAGTGGTTGAGAAAATTTTGCAACAATTTTAAGCTATATATTATGTATATATGATTATAATCTCGGTCTTCAAATGGACAAGTGGGTGAGCGGCTGAAACCACATCCCTGCTAAGGATGCGTACGGGTAACTGTACCGAGGGTTCAAATCCCTCCTTGTCCACCACGAAGCTTTAAATATTAGTTTGAGTCTTATCTATATATTTAATCTACTTCTTTACTTACATTTACATATATCAAACTTAACAACTTATTTTTACAATTTATGTACTAAAGTACAATATCTTTTTATTAAAATTTTTTATACAATTGTCACAATAAAATCAAAATAAAGGGTCTGCTATGTCTAAAATAATTGGACAAATCACGGGATTAGAAGGTAAGTTTTACATAAAAACTGCTGATGGTTCAACGCGTGAAGCCTCTAACGGTGATAAGATTTATGAAGGGGAGACTGTTATTGGCGATAGCTCAAATTCTTCAATAAACACCATTTCAGTAGCTTTAAATGATGGTTCTGAAATTTCTATTAATGGAAATGAATCACAACTTTTTGACTCAACTATGTCTGAAAAGATTTTTACAGCTGATGAAACAGTTACCGAAGCAGATTCTATTGTAGCAATGATGGAAAATGGTGACGCTGTTGAAACTGCAGCAGGTGATAATATTGAAGATATTGAAACAGCTGCAGGAACAGATGCAAATGCTGCACAAGAAGAAGCGGGAGAAGCTCAATTTGATGCAAGAACAGCAGATGAACAAGATGTAGTTTCAGATCTTAGGGATCGAGGTTTTGGAGTTACTGAAGTTGTAGCTAACGACTACGATCCTACACTATTTGAAGAAACTCGTCAAGGTGATACAGACACTGACACTGACACAGATACAGACACTGACACAGATACAGACACAGACACTGACACTGACACAGATACAGACACTGATACGGACACAGATACGGACACAGATACAGACACTGATACAGATACAGACACTGACACTGATACTGATACAGACACTGACACAGATACTGACACAGATACTGACACAGATACAGATACTGACACAGACACAGATACAGATACTGACACAGACACAGATACAGATACAGATACTGATACTGATACAGACACTGATACAGACACAGATACTGATACGGACACAGACACTGACACCGATACAGACACTGACACAGATACAGATACAGATACAGATACTGACACTGATACAGACACTGACACAGACACTGACACAGACACAGACACTGACACAGATACAGACACTGACACAGA